>Ga0079294_100010_pt1 | contig 58947 bp, 67 predicted proteins | sample Wag4S2014_12_3_FD_74790 | JGI IMG/M metagenome (GOLD analysis project Ga0079294, IMG submission 74790) | Deep subsurface shale carbon reservoir microbial communities from Ohio, USA - Utica-2 Time Series 2014_12_3 | ecosystem: Environmental > Aquatic > Deep subsurface > Shale gas/oil reservoir >... | reverse complement strand
AAATTACAGCAATTAGTTAAATTGTGTTACATTTTAATCTTTCAATTATTTAAAAAACACCCTAATAAGTGAATGACCTCACAAAAGTTATTTTTTACTTAAAATTGCAGGATTTTATTATTATAATCACGAAATATGTAGAATAAGAAATAAATATGTTTATTAAGTTATAATTATCACTTTGCTCAATAATTTAGTTAGTAGTTAAACCGGAAGGAGGAAGTAATAATGAGTAACGAAACGAAACAATTAATAGTTTTTGATTTAGGTGGTGAGGAGTTTGGGGTCAAGATTACTAAAGTACAAGAAATTATTAGGATGAAAGAGTTAACTCAACTACCAAATGCTTCAGAATTTATGGCGGGGATTATTAATCTTCGTGGAGATATCATTTCAGTTATCGATTTAAGAAAGAGATTTGGTGTAGAACAGAAAGAGACTAAGAAGACTCGGATTATTATTGTAGAAATGGACAACCAGGATGTTGGTCTAATTGTTGATTCAGTTTCGGAGGTTTTAAGAATTGAACCTGCTGATATTGAAGATGCACCAGAAAGAATTGCTGGAATTAAAGATGATTACCTAAAAGGTATAGGTAAAGTTGATGATAGAATTATTATTCTTTTAGACTTAGATCAATTATTGACTACTGAAGAGAAGATTGAGTTGGAAAATGCAAGTCAGAATGTCAACGACGAAGATATAGCCTAATGGAATTTAGGATATAGTTTGTAGAGGAGGTTAAAAGATGGATATAGAGGAGTTTCAAGATTTATATGCTACAGAAGCTCAGGAACATTTAGAGATACTAAATAATTCCCTTTTACAATTAGAGGATAATCCACATGATTTAGGGCTTGTAAAAGAACTATTTAGAGCAGCCCATACATTAAAAGGTATGGCTGGGACAATGGGGTTTGAAAAAGTAAGTAATTTAACTCATGCTATGGAAAATATTCTAGATAAATTACGTAATGAAGAGATGGCTGTTAGTACAGAAATTGTGAACCTCTTATTTAAATCGTTAGATACTTTAGAAATTTTAATTAATGATGGTGAAGAGGCTTTGTCTTTCGAATTAGAAGATATTATTTCCGAATTAAAGGGATATGCTTCTGGTGAGATTGAAGTTAGTAATGATTCTAATAATATTGATGAAGCTACTACAATCCATAATTTTAGTATAGAGTTATCTGACGGAGAGATTAAGTCGGCAAAAAATAAATTAACAGAAGGCTCAGTTGTATTTCTTTTAAGAGTTATTTTAGAAGATGACTGTGTCTTTGGTGCTTTAAGAGCTAAGATGGTTGGTGACGAATTAGAAAGCTATGGAGAAATAGTTAAGGCTAATCCGGCATTACAAGATATAGAGGGTGCTGAAGTTGATAGCGAATTCCAAGTTTTATTTATTAGTAATTTTGAGGATAAAGAGATCCTTGATGCTTTAGATCGAATTTCTGAGCTTAAAGAACTTGATTTAGAAGTGATTGATGACCTAAATGAATTAAAGAAAGCAGAAAGCAAGAAGAATAAGAATAGTAGCAAAAAGACTTCGGCTAAATCATTATCTAAACGGTTAAAATCTAGTAGTACAATTCGAGTAGATGTAGAACGTTTAGATGATTTAATGAATTTAGTAGCCGAATTAGTAATTAAGAGAACCCAGGTAGAGTCAATTGGTGAGAGTTACCAATTAGATGAATTAAACAAGAAATTAAAGTCATTAGGTAAAGTTACAAGTGAATTGCAGAATTCTGTCATGAATATGCGGATGGTGCCGATTAATTTAGTCTTTAATCGTTTTCCAAGAATGGTGAGAGATTTAGCACAAGAAATGGAAAAAGAGATTAATTTAGAGATTGAGGGAGAAGATACAGAGTTAGATAGAACAATTATTGATGAAATTGGTGATCCATTAGTACATATTTTGCGTAATGCAGCTGACCATGGGATTGAAAGTCCAGAAGAACGAAAGAAGGCTGGCAAAGATCCAGCCGGAACAGTTAAGATGTCGGCTTTTCATGAAGGTAATAATGTAATAATTCAAATACAAGATGATGGTAAGGGAATTGATGCTGAGTTTATAAAACAGAAGGCTCTTTCTAAGGGAGTTATCTCTCAAGAGGAAGCGGAGATGCTTAGTGACCAGGAAACAATTAATTTAATCTTTGCATCAGGTTTTAGTACTTCCGAAGAGGTTAGCGATGTATCTGGTCGTGGTGTTGGGATGGATGTAGTTAAGAATAAGATTGAGTCTTTGAGTGGATCTGTTGATATCTATTCTAAAGTAGGTGAAGGCTCTACATTTACAATTAAATTGCCATTAACTTTGGCTATTATTCAAGGTTTCTTAATTAATATTGCTGATCAAAAGTATGTTTTACCTTTGGAAACGATTCAAGAGATAGTTAAAATTTCGCCAGATGATATTAAGACTATTAGGCAACAGGAAGTGATTCAAAGAAGAGGTTCTGTTATTCCATTAATTTCATTACGAAAGGAACTTAATAAGCCTGAATATGAAGAGATACCAGAAGAACTTTCAATAGTAATTATTAAGATTGGTGAAGAAAGCTATGGTTTAAGTGTTGATTCGATCATTGGACAACAAGAAGTAGTGATTAAACGGATTAATGATCTATCAGATGGAGTAGAAAAGATAGCAGGAGCTACTATTTTAGGTGATGGTAGTGTAGCATTAATCATTGATATTGAGGAAGTTACGTTAGGGAAATAATTAATGGTTAGGAGGGTTATTGGTGGCTAAGATATTAATTGTTGATGATGCTCAATTTATGCGAACGATGTTGTCGAAATTGATAGAAGAAGAAGGTCATGAAGTAGCAGGGGAAGCAGTTAATGGAATAGATGCAGTGCAAAAATACAAAGAATTAAGTCCAGATATGGTAACGATGGATATTACTATGCCAGAAATGGATGGGATTGAAGCAATGAAGGAGATCAAAAAGGTGGACCCAGGAGCTAATATTATTGTTTGTAGTGCTATGGGGCAGAAGCCGATGGTAGTGGAAGCATTAGAGGCTGGGGCTAAGGATTTCATTGTTAAGCCAATTAAGCCGAAAAAAGTTAAAGAAGCTTTAGCAAATATACTAGGTTAATATACTAGTGGGGATTAGGTTTAGGGGATGAATAAGGGAGGGAAGGTACTTTGACCTCAGAAATAAAAGTATTAGTTGTTGATGATTCAGCTTTTATGCGTAAGATGATCTCTACTATGTTAGATACGAGGGGTATTAGGGTGGTAGCAACAGCTAGGAATGGTAAGGATGCTCTAAAGAAGTTAGAAGAATATAAACCAGATGTTGTTACCTTAGATGTAGAGATGCCAGTTATGAGTGGATTAGATTTTTTACGAAAAGTAATGAAAGATAATCCTTTACCAGTAATTATGTTAAGTAGTTTAACTGAAAAGAATAGTGTGACTACAATTAAAGCTTTAGAACTAGGGGCAGTAGATTTTATTCCAAAACCTTCAGGAACTATATCTTTAGATATAGATAAAGTAGAAGCTGAATTAATTAAGAAGGTAAGAGTGGCTGCGAAGTCAAGTCCAAGTTTATCTAAATCCTCTTTAAAGGATAATAAGAAGTTTAGTAGAAAATCAACTAGTAGTTCTAAAAATAAAAGAATAAATCAAAATAAATTTAAAAGCAAGAGCAAACCGATATCTAAAGCAGAGTCAAAATCTACTAGAGGTAAAAAGCTAGTAGTTATTGGTGCTTCAACTGGAGGGCCTAGGGCTTTAAAGGAAGTTATGACTAGGATTAATGAGAATACTAATTGTGGTATATTAATAGTACAACATATGCCTCCTAATTTTACAGCATCGTTAGCTCATAGATTAGATAAATTAGCACCTATTAAGGTTAAAGAGGCTGAAGATGGAGATCAGATCATGCCAGGTAGAGCCTTGTTAGCGCCAGGGGATTATCATATGTTAATTAATAGCGATGGTACTAAAGTTAAGTTAAATCAAGATGATAAAGTACATAATGTTCGTCCTGCTATTGATTTGACTATGGAATCTGCTGCTAGGTATTATGGAAGTAGAACATTAGGTGTCATTTTAACAGGGATGGGTAAAGATGGAACTCGCGGTTTAGAAGCGATTAAAAGTGTTGGTGGTTATACTATTGCCCAGGATGAAGAGACATCAGTAGTTTATGGTATGCCTAAGGCTGCTTATAGAGCTGGAGTAGTTGACAGTGTTAAGCCATTAAACTTTATCGGTAATGAAATTATGCAATATATTAAAAAATTAAAATAGACGAAAGAAAATAAAAAGCCTTTAATCCCTGTGGATTAAAGGCTTTAATTAATTGTTGACGCTCCAAAATTTTATATTAATTATGCTTGAAATCTAATTATGAAATTAGCTTGTAGTATAATTTTTATTCTCCATGCTCTAAATTTGGTAGTTTAATCACTTTTTCTAATTTATCGTCATCTAATTCAATTTGAGAATACATTCTGCCTACTCGTTGGGTATTAGTAATATCTTCTAATGGTATTTCTTTTAACGCACCACTTTTAGTAACAAAGAGTAGTCGTTCTTCTTCTTTAGCAGTAGTTACTTGGATTAATTCATAATCATCACTAGATAATGTCTGTAATCCTTTGCCGTTGCGTTTTTGTAGCTTATAAGCCTCGATTTGGGTTCGTTTTCCTTTACCTTCAGGGTCAATGACTACTACATAGCCATTCTCTTCAGTTAAGTTAAAGCTAATAACTTCGTCATCGTTAGCTAAATTTACACCCTTGCTTCCCTTAGTATTACGGCCGGTATCTGATACTTCTGATTCAGCAAAATGAATAGTTTGTCCATTCTTAGTACCTAGTAATAGGTTCTGATTACCATCGGTTACTTCAATTCCAATCACTTCGTCATCTTCATTAAGGTTAATCGCTTTAATTGAGGATACACTGGTATCATATTCTTTACCAATGGTCTTCTTAACTAATCCTCCTTTAGTGGCAATAGTAATGAATTTTTGCTTAGTTTCGTCGTCTAACATAATAATATCAACTATCTCTTCATCGATTGGAAGTTTTAAATAATTATTTAATGGGTCGCCGGTAGATAAGCCATGGTGTTCTGGAATTTGATGAGTATTAAGGATATGAACTTGTCCAGTATTAGTAAAGAACAATAGATCATCCCGGGTGGTACCGGTAAAGACATGGGTGATATAATCTTTTTTTCCAGCTCTAACATTACTTAAATCATTAGTCCGTTTTAGATAGTTACGATGAGAAAAAGAGATAACGATATCTTCATTCTTAATTAGATCACTTTCGTCTAATTCTGCCTTAGATTCATCAGCTATAATTTTGGTCCTTCTCTGGTCGCCATATTCTTTTTGTACTTCATCTAACTCTTCTTCAATTAGATTATCCATTACTTCTTTTTGATTTAAGATTGAGTTTAGATATTTAATTTTCTCTTTTAGGTCAGTAATTTCGTTAGTGATCTTCTTAATTTCTAAACTGACTAATCGTTGTAATTTCATATTTAAGATGGCTTCAGCTTGTCTTTCTGAAACGTTTAATTCTTTTTGCAAATTCTTTTTAGCAGTTCGTGGATAGCGGGATTTTCTAATAATAGCAATAACTTGGTCAAGATTATCAATAGCAGTCTTTAAGCCCATTAAGATATGCTTACGATCTTTAGCTTTATTAAGCTCAAACTGGGTTCTATTAGTAATAACATCCCTTCTAAAGTCTAAAAAGTGTTGTAAAATAGTCTTTAGATTCATAACCTCTGGTCTTTTATCTACTAATGCCAACATATTAATCCGTTGGCTGGTCTGTAGAGAAGTATATTTATAGAGCCGATTGATTATTATATCTGCATTCGCTTTGCTTTTGAGGTCAATAACGATGCGTAATCCATCCTGATCTGACTCATCGCGAATATCAGAGACATTATCAACCTTGCCTTTCTTAACAGTATCGGCTATTTCTTCTATTAATTTAGCTTTACTTAGTTGGTAAGGAATTTCGGTAATTACTATTCTTTCACTACGACTACTTCGCTTTTCAACTTCTACTTTAGCTCGAAGGACAATTCTACCTTTACCGGTGTGATATGCTTTTTTAATTTCGTCATTACCAACGATTTTACCACCGGTTGGAAAATCTGGTCCCGGGATATGTTTCATTAAATCATCGATATTACATTTAGGATTATTTAATAGGTACTTTAGACCTGAGATAACTTCATTAATATTGTGTGGTGGGATATCTGTACTCATACCGACAGCAATACCACTAGAACCATTGATTAAAAGGTTTGGAACTCGCGAGGGAAGAACAGCAGGTTCTTGTAATGACCCATCGAAGTTATCAATAAAATTAACTGTCTCTTTCTTGATATCTTTAAGCAGTTTTTCGGATAAAGGAGCAAGTCTAGCCTCGGTATACCGCATAGCCGCGGCACTATCTCCATCTATTGACCCGAAATTACCATGTCCGTCGATTAGCTGGTATCTTTGACTAAAGTCCTGAGCCATACGTACCATAGCGTTATAAACTGCAGCATCACCATGAGGGTGATACTTACCTAATACCTCTCCAACGATTCTTGCTGACTTTTTATGTGGTTTATTCGGAGTTAATCCTAAATCTTTAGTTGCGTATAAAATTCTTCTATGTACTGGTTTTAAACCGTCACGAACGTCCGGTAGTGCTCTACTAATGATAACGCTTAATGAATAGCTTAAATATGATTCTTTCATTTTATCTTCAATTGCAACAGGGGTAACCTCTTGCTTGTCCATATATATCAAACTCCTTTCTAGAAATTAACAAATTCAAGTGAGATTAATAACAATACCTATTATATCATTATTGATTGAAATTGCAAAAGTAAGCTAAGTTATATTTATTTTCACCAGTATAATCTTGAGAATATCAATATATATAAAATCATACATGAAAATCTTGTATTCTTCAAGCGCCTTTTGTAATTTAAAGATAAATATTTGAAGAACATAAAACCTTTAAAGCTTTTGGTAAGCTTTAAAGGTTTTATGTTTAATCTTCTCAGGATTTTGAATCCAATCTTTCCAGGTGGAGTCAGTTATTAAGTGGTTTAAAAACTTCCTCCATTTATCATTATTAATTTCTTTCCATGGAGCAAAAGGATTTATTGTTAATGACCCTTGGTCACATGCTTGAAAGTGAGCCCAGAGAATAGCTAGAGCTAAGGAGTTAGGCTCAGAACTAGTGGTTTTAGATTTATTATCTGAACCGATATTGACTGAAATATCTTGTGGGTTGATTGGCTTGGAGGATTCAAGTACAATATTTTGCTTACAATGAAAGGTTGTAGTAACCTCATTAGACATGATTTTCCCTCCTATTTTTGATTATTAGAATTAGATAAGCAAGTAACAGACAAATTTTCAGTTTCTGCTTGAATATTGAGTTCAAGTTCAATGCTTAAAGGTTGTTTGATAGAGAAACTTTCGGATTTTTCAATACTATTATCAGTTTCTACTTTATCATCAGATCTTATTTTATTATAAGCTTCAATACTTCGTTTGCGTAATTCTAATGGATTTTGAATCCAGTTAGTCCAGCTGGCATCAGTTATAATATTTTCTAAAAATTGAAGCCAAAGTTCTTGGTTAGGAAATGATAGATCAGCATTTGTATGTATTATTTCCCAAGGAACAGGTGAATCTACTTTTAGAACTCCCTGTTCATAAGCTTCAAAATGAGCCCAAAGAATAGCTAAAGCTAAGAAGTTAGGTTGTGAGTTAGTGGTTTTAGATTTATTATCTGAACCGATATTGACTGAAATATCCTGTGGATCAATTGGCTCGGAAGATTCAAGCACAATATTTTGCTTGCAGTGAAAGGTTGTAGTAACCTCATTAGACATAATCTTTCCTCCTGTTTTCATAAAATTCGAGTGTAGGGAAGAACCTACACTCGATAGAATTAATGTATTCTGTCTAGCAATCACATGGTTTGCATTTAATCTTTATATTATCACATTTGGCTGTGACTACTAAATCGAATTCGACACATAAATCTTGTTTAACGGGACACTTTTTAGTAGTTAATGGTGTGCACTTAGTGTTATTATCTGTTGACAATAGAATCACCCCTTTGGTTTTAAGGTTTATATATATTATGCATTCAATTTAGATTATGTTACTATTCTTATAATAGCAAGAAGGTTCATATGTATAGGATTAGTTAACATACTTTTGATTTTATAAAGGAAATTAAGAGTTCTATGTTGTAATGATTTAAATGAAGGTGTTAATTTAAAATACTAACTTAAAGATTATTAATAAATAACTAAGTGATATATTGATGTTATTATTAGTTCAAAAATATTTTATAATTCTTTTGTTTAATTTGAAAGACTGGTATTCTATCTAAATCTTTGGTATAATAATAACGGTTCAATAGGAAGGTGGTTGACAATGACTGTACAAACAGAAGTAAATTATAATGCAGAACAGATTCAAGTTTTAGAAGGATTAGAAGCAGTAAGAAAGAGGCCAGGAATGTATATCGGTAGTACCGGTATTAAAGGCTTACATCATTTGGTTTGGGAAGTAGTAGATAATAGTATCGATGAATTTTTGGCTGGACATGGTCAAGAGATTGAGGTTAAGATTAAGGAAGGGAATACAATTGCTGTACAAGACTATGGAAGAGGTATTCCGGTAGATGTCCATCCTAAGAAAGGGTTACCAGCAGCACAACTAGTATTAACTACTTTGCATGCTGGGGGGAAATTTGGTAACGGTGGCTATCAAGTTTCCGGTGGTTTACACGGAGTTGGTATTTCGGTAGTTAATGCCCTTTCTAAATGGTTAAAATTAGAGATCTATCGTGATGGTTATACTTATACCCAAAAGTATGAACGTGGCAAACCGGTGACAGAATTTGAAAAAGGAAAGCGGACTACTAAGACCGGAACTAAGATAGAATTTAAGCCTGACCCTGAAATTTTCGATGTTTTAGAGTTTAAGTTTGATACTTTAGCTAATCGTTTTCAGGAATCGGCTTTTCTAAATAAAGGACTAAAGATTGTTTTAATAGATGAACGAGAGGGTTTAGAAGATGCGGTTACTTATCAATATGATGGAGGATTAGAGGCCTTTATCGAATTTTTAAATAAAGATAGAGATCTTCTCCATAAGGATATTGTCTATTTAGAAGAAGAAGTCGATGATACCTATGTGGAGGTCGCAATTCAGTATAATAAGAGTTATAATGAACGAATCTATACTTTTGCTAATAATATTAATACTCATGATGGCGGTTATCATTTGACTGGTTTTAAGACTGCTTTAACTAAAGTTTTTAATAATTATGCTAAAGAGAATAATCTTTTAAATAAGAAAGACCCTAAATTATCTGGACGTGATATTCGTGAGGGGCTAACAGCGGTAGTTAATGTTAAGCTAAAAGAGCCACAATTTGAAGGTCAAACTAAGACTAAATTAGGCAATAGTGAGATTCGAAGTATAGTAGAAAGTACTGTTTATGAGTACTTAAGCTATTATTTGGATAGAAATTCTGAAATAGCTAAAAAAGTAGTTAATAAGGCCTTAGAAGCAGTTAGAGCTAGAAGAGCAGCTAAGAAAGCGAAAGAATTAACTAGACGAAAAGGAGCATTAAGTAGTAGCTCACTACCTGGTAAGTTATCTGATTGTAGTAGCAGAAAGAAAGAAGAGTCAGAGATCTATCTAGTAGAGGGGGATTCGGCTGGTGGTTCAGCTAAGCAGGGTAGAAATCGAAAGTTTCAAGCAATCCTACCGTTAAAGGGTAAGATTATGAATGTAGAACGGGCGCGATTAAATAAGATTATTAGTAATAAAGAAATTGTGACGATTATCACTGCTTTAGGGACAGGCATTGGTGAAGAGTTTGATATAAGTAAGCTTCGTTATGATAAGATTATAATTATGACCGATGCTGACGTAGATGGTGCTCATATCTGTACTTTGATTTTGACATTATTCTATCGTTATATGCCAGAATTAATCGCAAATGGACATGTCTATATTGCTCAGCCACCTTTATATAAGGTCACTTATAAGGGTGATGAGAAATATCTATATACAGAGCATCAACTACAGAACTATATTGCTGATTTGGATAGGGATAAGGTACAGATACAGCGCTACAAGGGTTTAGGTGAGATGAATCCGCGGCAACTTTGGAATACGACTATGAATCCAGAGAATCGCAAGTTACAACAAGTTAAGATTGAAGATGAGCGAGAAGCTGATGATATCTTTACTCGCTTGATGGGGTCTAAAGCACGTTTAAGGAGAGAGTTTATCATGACTAATGCTGATTTAGCTAATGATGTGGAATTAGATATTTAGTGTAGGGATTCATAAAGTGTGCGACTTTGAGCATAAAGTTTGCAACTAAATTGCAGATAGATTGCAACTTGCATAAATATATAATATTGCGTATAATTATAAATTAACTAAAAAATAATAAATTGATTGGATAAAATATCCTGTGTCTTTTTGTAAATTGAGGACACAGGATATTTTTGTTTTGCTCCTTGACTTTAACTTTTAGACCAAAAAGCTGATTCTCAAAAGCATGCTATTTTTTACTTTCTTACAGGAAATTAACTACCTTTATAGTATTAATATAAGTAGTAGTTTAGTAATGTAAGGAGAAGGTAACTATAATTATAAAAGAGAGGTAGAACAAGTGAGTAGAAAACCTAAAATAAAAATAACATTAGTAGATAAAAAAGAACAAGGACACTGTCATCGTGGTCATAAAATAGGTGATACTTTTGATTTTGACACAGAAAGAGGAGAACTATGTCCAATGGTCATGCATATTGCTTTTCCATATATAGATATATTAAGGTATGGTGGTGAACTGCCTCAAAATAAAGACGGAGAAATATTATTCTGTTGTTCTGATGTTGATGTTATTAATGTATTTAAACTTGAGAAGATAGAAAATACAGATAACAGATAACAATACTTAAAACTGTCCTCTGTTATCTCGTAATTTGCTTATATGGAATAGGGGGTTTTTATATGAGGAATAAATCATGTCCACAATGTAATGAAGTAGGAAGTGAAGTTGACCATATTGCAGTAGATAGTATAGTCAAAGCAGAAGTAAATGATGATGGCTATTTAGTCTGTCTTAATGAAGATTGTAAAGTAGTTTATTTTAATGAACTGAATAGCTATGATATTTCGGATTTAACAGTTCAAGTTTACTTTAAAAGCGCTTCTGATGAAGAATGTCCAATCTGCTATTGTTCTGACTTAACAAGAAAGGAAATTAAAGAAGCGGTAGCTAAAGGCTATGAAACCATTGGCCAAATAAGAGAATATACTGGCAAAAAATCAACTGGAAATTGTAAAACTAAAAATCCGTTAGGAAAATGCTGTCACAAAATTTTTCAAAATGAAATCAATAAATATAAAAACAGCAAGAAGTCAAAGTAAAGGCCGGAGTGAAGTTTATTATTAGGTTTTAACTGTTCTCTGTAATTTGTACTCTGCTTTTTTTAAAATTTCATCTTAAGATAAAAATATGGTATAATAAAAACATAATCTGGAAAGAAGGTGGTAATATGATTTCTGAAAAGGAATTGAGGTCATTGAGTAATGAGATATCACAAATAATAGATACAAAGAAAATAATCTTATTTGGTTCGCATGCCACTGGTAATTCAGATGAAGAAAGCGATATTGATTTATGTATTATAACTGATGAAGAGAAAAGAAAGTTAGATATTATGCGAGAAATAAGAAAGAATTTATTAGAGGTAACAGATTATTCACTTGATTTATTAGTATATAAAGAGGATGAATTTTATCAAAAAGCTAATTTAGAGAATAGCTTTGAACATCAGATTATGGAGGAAGGGTCTGATTTGTATAGATAGAAAGGATATAATGCAAGAATGGTTTACATTAGCAGAAAAAGACTTAAAATCTGCTCAGTTTCTAAAAGATATGCATCCGGCTTCATTAGGAATAATCTGTTATCATTGTCAGCAGAGTGCAGAAAAATATTTAAAAGGATATATGATTTTTCAAAATGAGAAGATAATTAGAACTCATGATTTGCTTGTTTTAAATAAAAAATGCAGACAATATAATAGTAATTTTTTTGGAAATTGAAGATGAATGTTTAAGATTGACTGATTATGGAGTTAATGTTAGATATCCTTTTTCTTTAGAGTTAACACTAGATGATATGGAATTAGCAATAAAAGATGCTATTAGTATTCAAAAATTTGTTTTAGATAAAGTAGAATAATTACTTTTAACTAACCTTCGGGTTGGTTTTGTTAATTTTCGAATGTTAATTACTTGCAAAATAAAATAGATAGTGCTATAATTATATTATATATTTAGATAATTATCTAAATATCTAATGAAGGAGTGAATAATATGACACTAAACTTTGATCAGACTTTTAAAGCATTGGCAGATAATAATCGTCGTAAGATCTTAATCCTACTTAAGGAAAAAGATTTAACAGCTGGAGAGATAGCCGAAGAATTTAACATTAGTAAACCTTCAATTTCGCATCATCTTAAAATATTAAAGAATGCTGATTTGGTTGATGCTAGAAGGGAGGGGCAGAATATTTATTATTCTTTGAAGATGACTGTTTTTCAAGAGATCCTTAATGGGTTTATGGGACTATTTAAAGAGGAGGATGATGATAATGAAGATGTTTAATTGGAAAAGGGATATCTACTCTTTAATTATTTTACTAATAGGGATATTAGCTGTTATTTGGAATTATCCAGAGCTACCTGCTAAGCTACCTATTCATTGGAACTTACATGGGGAAGTAGATAATTATATGAATAAGCCTTTGGGTGCATTCATAGGTTTAATAATTGGTTTAGCAATTTATATTGGTTTTTATGTACTGGCTTCAATTGACCCTTTAAAAGAAAATTATCAACGATTTAATAAAATTTATAAGTTAATCAGAGATATTATGATTACATTTTTTGTAGTTATTAATTCAATACCAGTTTTAGTAGCATTAGGCTATATTGAGAACGTAAATAAGACTATATTTATTTTAATGTCATTATTAATGATTATCTTCGGTAATTATACACCTACTTTTAAACGTAACTGGTCTTTAGGAATAAAGACTCCTTGGACATTAGCAAATGAAGAGGTATGGAATCGAACTCATCGTTTTGGAGGAAAGCTTTTTATGGTCGCAGGTATAGTTAGTTTAATTGGAACTTTGTTGACTAGCAATGCATACTATCTTGGTATTTCGGTAGCGATAGCAGCTATTGGTAGTGTAGTCTATTCCTATTTGTCTTATAAGAAGATAACATAAAGCAATTAAAATTATTCCTGAAGAAAAATTAATAAGATATACTAATCTTAATTTAGATTTGAATGGATATTATGAATATGATAAGTTAATAATTGCTACAGGGGTTAAACCAGTAGTTTTATTGATTCCCGGGAATGAGTGCATATTTTAATTGGTACTCTTATACTAATCTTTTTACGGTGGCAATTTTTATTTGCAGAAATTATTGGTGGTCTTGTTTTGGTAACTATCAGTAGTATTTTAATTAAGGTAAGTTATCCTGATAAATGGTTAAAGGAAGCACGAGAAAAAGTAAAGAAAGAAGGTCCTGAAATTGAAGAAGATTTTGACTGGAAAAAAAGAATTAAGAGTAAAAAAGGATGGAGAATGGTCGGTAATAGTTTTGTAAATGAGTGGAAGATGGTCTGGGAAGAAATTCTGATTGGTTTTACAATTGCAGGTTTTATTGCAGTATTTGTACCGACCGAATTCTGGAACAGAATATTTCTTATTGAAATTTCAAAGTCATTACCTGATTGGTTTGTTGCTCTTGAAAATGCTATGGTTGCCCCTTTGGTGGCAGCACTAACTTTCATAGGTTCTATGGGTAATATTCCATTAGCTACTGTTCTTAATACAAATGGTGTTTTATTCGCCGGAATCATGGGGTTTATTTACTCTGACTTGATGGTTCCACCACTTGTAGCAGTCAATTCCAAATATTATGGTAAAAAAGTGGCTCTATATATTGCTGTTATTATGTATATAAGCATTGTACTCACAGCGCTTATTTTAAATGGGCTTTTTGGTGCAATTGGTATATTGCCGGAAAGTAGCAAAGTTATAAATGAAGTAGCACGATTTAAAATTGATTATACCTTCTATTTTAACATATTGTTTGTTCTTCTTGCAGGCTGGTTAATCTATCTTAAAAAAGGATATGTAGAAATGCACAGTAGCGAATCTAATGATATGAATATGGAAGGTAGCACTTCATTGAAAAGGAAGGTTGTCTATCTCTTTATTGCGATTCTTATTGGGGGATTAATTATCAATGCAGTTGTGTAGATATTTATATTAAAATTTCAACCTATGATTTATCTCTTATTCTTTCCCTGTTTAATTGATAATTCAATGTAGAGGTTGCGCTACAAGTTTAATGGTAATTGATTTACCCCTCAATCTTGTGTTAAAGCTAGATTGAGGGGCTTTAATTGACTTTTAAATCAAGATTCATCCTCAGTTGTTTCTTCTTTTATATCATCTTTCTTAGGAACTAATTCTTCACTTGTTTCTAAATTAACTTGTGGTTTTAAATTTTCAATTCCTTTTTTATTAGTTGATCTTTTTTCGCCAAAAGCCCTCTTTCTTTTATACCACTTTATTCCTTCAAAAGATAGCAAAAAGATTCCACCAGCTATTAGTATCCTCAGCCAATCCACTGCCGGCAGTGGAGCAAAATCCATATAAGAGTTAAGGCCTGGGACATAAACAACGGATAATACTAACCCAATGGAAATAACAATTGAATAGAGCATCTTCTTATTATTAAAAAAGTTTTTATTAAAAAGGCTGGTAAACTTATAACGTCGTGAAAGTATATTCAATAACTGACAAATAACAATAGTTAAATAGGTTATAGTGGTAGCCCGAGGATATAAGGCATGATTATTAGTGAATACTCCTCCAATATTACTGACAAAAAGAGCATAATTTATAAAAGCTAATCCTCCCATCATAATACCTAAAAAACTTACTTCAATAGCACTACTTTGATTAATAATATGCTCATCTCGGTCTCGGGGAGGAGTAGTCATTAATTCCTCAGAACCAGGATCAAAGGTTAATGCTGTTAAGGGGAGAATCTCTGCTAATAAGTCAATAGCAAGTATTTGAATAGCTAGTATCGGTATTGGCCAATTTAATAAAACTGCTCCAATTAAGCCTAATAGTACAATTAATAGTTCAGCGGCATTACTGGTTAAAGTTCCAAGTACTGTCTTTTTAAGATTATTATAGATGGTTCGACCTTCTTTAATAGCATGAACTAGAGTCGGATAACTATCATCTAGCAAAATCATTTCTGCTGTTTCTTTCGATACATCAGTTCCCATCTGTCCCATAGCAACACCGATATGAGCACTCTTTAGTGCTGGCGCATCATTGACACCATCTCCTGTTACTGCTACAATCTTATCTTCTTCCTTTAGATTTTGTACAATTCTTAATTTATTTTCTGGAGAAACACGAGAAAAGACTAAAGATCTATTCTCTTTCATTTTTTCTTTTAATTTTTCATCAGACAATTCTTCTAATTTTTGATTGGTGATTACTGGTGCTTCTTTATCACCGCCTAGATTAATTTCTTCTGCTATGGCTTTAGCTGTTATAGCATGGTCACCGGTCATGATATAGGTGTCGATATGGGCTTGATGAGCATCGGCAATAGCTTCTTTTACTCCTTCCTTAGGCGGATCAATCATAGCTACTAATCCTAAGAAGACAACATCTCGTTCGATCTTATCTATCTCATAATCAGTCTCATCAGGTCCAAGCTCACGATGGGCAACGGCTAAAACTCGCAGAGCTTGATTTGAATACTTTTCATTTATATCATTTAATTTCTTTTTATCCTGCTCAGTGATCTCTACTTTTTCACCGTTCTTATAGATATATTTTGCTATTGAAAGTACACTATTTAAAGCTCCCTTCATAGTTAGAACTTTACTATCTTCAAACTCTCTTATAGAACTCATTCTCTTACGTTCCGAATCAAAGCTAAATTCATGAATTTCAGGGTTTTCTTCGTCCTCTTTAGGAGATCGGATGCCTAGTTTAGTAGATAAAGTTATTAAAGCTGCTTCAGTAGGGTCTCCGATAGGGTACCAGCCGGCATGATCATCATCGGGAGGATGAACTTCGGCATTGGAAGACATAGTTGCAGCATCAAACATGCTTTCTAATTCTTCTTTTTCTTCTTCATCAACCGGAGTGTCATCTTGATGTAGTATGTCGCCTTCTGGTTCATAGCCAAGTCCAGTAATTTTATATTCTTGATCATTGAACCAGACAGTCTTAACGGTCATTTCATTTTTAGTCAGAGTACCGGTCTTATCTGTAGATATTACATTTGTAGACCCAAGTGTTTCAACAGAAGAAAGTTTCTTAACTATGGCATTTTTTTCAGACATCCTAGCTACTCCTTGAGAGAGAGAAACGGTAACCTGCATCGGTAATGCTTGGGGAACAATAGCAACGGTTATACCTAGACCATAAATCAGGGCATAATACAGATTAAGCCCTCGATAAATACTGACTCCAAATAGTAAGATACCTATTATAACAGCAAGGATTGCTAATTGATTAGCAACTACTCTTAACTCTTCCTGTAAAGGTGATTCAGATTTCTCTTCTTCCTGTGTCAAAGAAGCAATCTTACCCATTTCAGTCTCTGTACCTGTAGATACGACTACACCTTTAGCTGATCCAGATGCAACATTAGTGCCCATATAAGCCATACTACTACGATCGCCAAGAGGACTTTCTTCATTAATTGGATTACTTTGCTTTTCTTGCGGCATTGATTCTCCTGTTAATGCTACTTCATTAGTCCTAAGATTATTAGATTCTATTATTCTTATATCCGCAGGGACTTTATCTCCTTCCTCTAGACTAATTACGTCACCAGGGACTAGGTTTTTTTGCTCTATTTCTTTGAGCCCTCCATCTCTATAAACTTTAGCAGGAGATTGGATTAACTTTTTTAGAGAAGACATTATCTTTTCAGCTTTAAACTCTTGAAAGAATCCAATTACTACATTAATAACAACTATTGCTAACATTACAATAGCATCACGATAATTCTGGATTAGCAAAGACATTCCAGCAGCTACTACTAACATTATAGTTAATACATCTTTAAACTGTAATAAGAACAAGAGCCATTTTGGTGTACCTTGAGAGACTTCTAGCTTATTCTCACCGTATTTTTTTAATCTCTTTTTAGCCTCCTTTTCAGAAATACCTTTCTGACTAGTACTAAGTTCTTTAAATACATCTTTAATCTGTTGTTGATAAAAATTAATTTTCTCACACCTCCTATTTGCAATGACTAATTTTATTTTGTCATGTTCTATTATTATTTATACTTTTTACTTAAGTTAATTTTATATAATTAAATGGATAGTCAGATGATTTTAATGTAAAAAGTTAATAAATTAATTACTGTAGATGAATATGTAAATTGATGTTATCAAATCATAATAAGAAAAGTAACTTTAAGGAGCATTAATAATATGAATACAGAGTTTTTATCACAACAAAATATAGTATTGATAACAACTGCAGTAATTACAGGTACATCGGCTCGTTTACTTGTTCTTAAACAAGATTATCGGCAGTATCCAAGTTATCCTAATGGGTATTTGATTCATATAGTTACTGCAATTATAGCGGCTTTCTTAGGGGCAGTAGCAATTCCTGCTTTATTAACTAAAAATTTTGTGGCGGTTACATTTCTTTCTCTAGCTATCCAACAGTTTAGGGATATCAGAAAAATGGAAAGAGATAGTCTTAAGGATTTAGAAAATACAGAGTATACCTACAGAGGAAACGCTTATATTGATGGAATAGCTAAGACGTTTGAATCAAGAAATTACTTTGCATTAGTTGTTTCATTTCTAACTGCTTTAACTATTCAACTACTTAATTATAAAATCATATGGGTAAATGTAGTAAGTGGTGTTATTGCAGGTGCTATAAGTACATATTTACTAAAAAGGTTTTCAAAAGGGAAAACAATTGGAGATATAGCTGATGTTGAGATGGCTGAAGTTCAAGTTAAAGGTTCAGAACTATATGTTAATGATATCTATGTAAGCAATCTATTAGGTAGTGAAAATGCAAGTAAGATGTATCAAGAAGAAGGTATAGCAGCTATTATTTATCCTCGGGAAGAACATTTTAGAATAACTCTTGATAATTTTGGGCAACGACAAGCAGCTCTCTTTGAAACTACTAGGGCTATGGGAGTAAAACGTTATAGTTTCACCAGAAAGGATTATAAGCAAGGAAGAGTAGTTATTACTCTTGTTCCTATAATAAAAGATACGGATGCTTTTATTGAGGCAATTAAGAAAACGCCATTATTGGAGAATGTTAAAAAGAGTCATAGTGTAATGGAAACTAATCTAATAGGGAGGGAATAAAATTGGGTAGAGAGGCAACTATGAAACCAGATTATGAAATTTTAGCCTATATAACAATGAATTCCAAAAGAGTTTTAGGTGGGAAAGCCCAAGCATTGTTAGCTAAAAATGAAGAAGAGCAGAGAATAATAGCTCAGGACATAGCTAAAGCACTTAAGGCTGATACGGTCAAACTTAAATGTGGTGACTACATGGTTATACGCGTTTAATCAAGTGTGCTTTAAAGGTAATTAGCACCGTTATAAAGAATAATACTCAATAGATTATTGTCTTAAGAGCAAAGGTGGCTATTTGGCTAATCTTTGCTTTTATTTATTGTAAAGGTTAAAAGCGTATAACATTATAACTGAATAAACATAATTTGAACTAAAAGCGAAATAATAAAACAAATTATAATAAAAAAGGGAGGTTAAGGTAAATGGGAGAGGTTATTCCGATTAAGGTGTTATATAAATATCTTGATTTTTCTAAAGAACCTATTAAGGAGTGGAATGATAGTACTGATCTACTAAGGTTTCTTTACAGATTACATGATAAGAATGAATCAATAATTATCGATAATCAAGTAGAGATTAGTGCAAATCAGATGAGTTATGGCAAGAAAGTTTATGACCGTGGTACAAAAAGACTTTTAGATAGGAGTAAAAAGTTAAAGGAAGTAGCTAAACAGAATAATATTTTATTCTCAGGGGGAGCAGAAGATAAGTCTGAAATTATTAAATTTTCAGAAGACCCCATATTTGGTTGGGCAGCAAAATATATTATAGCTTGGGATGGAGTAATGGGAGTGGTATTATCAGAAGATGCCTTCTTTTCAATAACACATATTCTTGAAGCAGAATCTGATCTTAAATGTTCTATAGAACTAACAACTCAACTATATTACAAACAAGCATGTCAGGTTTTGATAAATTTCTTGAAAGACCTTATCTTACCACTTTATTTTTGCGATGATTTAGACTTTTTTGAGAAGTGGAAGAATGGTAACTATAAGATACCACCAATTAAGGGTGAAGGAGGTATTCTTTATAGATTAAGGAATAATGGTGTATTACCCGATAAAACGTCTGATTATATTGAAAAACTGTATGATGCTCTATACGTTTATGTGGAGGGGAGTGAAGAATACTTAATTAATAGAGGAATGCACTCAGATGATTGGCTAGGACATTCGTTCAAAAAGCAAGATTTTTATAATTGGTGTGAACTTATCGTTGAAACTATTTCTATTGGTATACATTTAACTAGGTTAAATATTAATCAAAATAATGATTTATGTAGTTGATGCGAAAAAGAATATAAATCATTGTTAATATGGAGGGATTTATAGGATATATATCGAAATATTAGATTAAATGACAAATGAATATGTATGAAAGGGATGTTCCATATGGAGAATTTTAAAGAAAGCGGTCTTGAAAGAGATATTTATAATAAGTTAGTTATTGAGCTATTATCTTTGCTTAATATTGATGAAGATGAAGATATCTTAGAAAGAATGATTAATTTAGTAAAAGAGCATACTGGATTCGGAGCAGTTGGTATTCGATTTAAGCAAGGAGAGAACTTCCCTTATCATTATCATTTAGGTTTTTCTAATTCCTTCATTGAAAAAGAGAATAGCTTATTTGTGAGTGACCAGTCGAGAGGAGTCATAAGAGATTGTAATAATGATATAAAATTAGCTTGTTTATGTGGTGCTGTATTAAATGAAGAGACTAATCCATCTTTGCCTTTTTATAATGAGCACGGCAGCTTCTTCACAAATAGCACTTCAGAACTCGTAGCTAAATTTAAAGACGATTTACCATCTTCGGCAAGGGCACATTGTGCTAATGAAGGCTATAAAACAATTGCTATAGTACCTATTCGTACAGAAAATGAAACTATCGGCACGCTTCAATTAAATGATAAACAAGAAGGGCTTTTAAATCCTAATAAAATTAAGAATCTTGAAGCGGTTGGCAATATTTTAGGGATTATCTATCAAAGAAGGCAGTATGAGAATGATCTACGAAAAAGCCAGAAAGAATTGAAAACAGCTTTAGTTAAGCAAAATCAAGAGTTCTTAAAGCGAAAAAGAAACGAAAAGAAACTAGAGCGCAAAAAAGAAGAATTAGAGTATAATAAATTAAAGACTAAATTTTTTGCTAATATGTCCCATGAATTAAAGACACCATTAAACCTAATTTTTTCTTCTCTTCAAATGTTAAATCTGTATCAAGAGAAGAATTTAAACCAAGAGCATCAAGATAATTTAACTAAGTATACAAAGACAATTAAACAGAATGCTAATCGGCTTTTAAGGTTAGCAAATAATATTTTAGATATAACTAAGATTGATATAGGTGCTTTCAACCTTAAATTACAGAATATTAATATTATTAATGTAGTTAAAAGAGTAAGTGATTCAGTCAAAGACTATATCGAAAGTAATGGAAAAGTGTTAAAAGTTAATTTAGATATAGAAGAAAAGATTATAGCTTGTGATCCAATTAAGATCGAACGAATTTTATTAAATCTTCTCTCAAACGCGGTGAAATTTACAGATCAAGGTGATACAATAACGGTTTCGACTTCTCTTGGTGAGGAAGGCGATAATGTAATTATTTCTGTAAAGGATACCGGTATTGGAATGAAAGAAGATAAGCAACAAGTAATCTTTGAAGAATTTAGACAAATAGATGAGACCTTTTCTAGAAATGTTGAGGGGACAGGGATAGGATTATCTATCGTAAAATCACTTGTTGAATTACACGATGGTCAAATTAGTCTTAATAGTGAGGTTAATAAAGGTAGTGAATTTACTATTAAACTTTCAAATAGAACTCTTTCGGCAGAAGAAAGCGATCAATATTATAATTATGAAGATAGTCTTGATAGAGTTGAAATAGAGTTTTCAGATATTTATGATTAATAAAAATTAGAAATTAAATTATGTTGAATTTAAATGTAATATAATATATAATATATAATATCAATTAATTAAAATATAGGGAGGATTTGTCGTTATGAATACTACAGAATTTGTAACAACAATCAATTGTATGGATGGAAGAGTACAAGAACCAGTGATTCAATGGTTAAAAAAGAAATTTAATAGTAAGTATGTAGATACAATTACAGAGCCAGGACCTAATTTAATTCTAGCCCAAGATGAAGATACGGATAGAATAAAATCGATTAAAGAAAGAGTTGATATTTCAGTTAATGGCCATGGTTCAGAGACAATAGCAATAGTAGGGCACTACGATTGTGCTGGGAACCTAGCAGAAAAAGAAGAACAGATAGAACATATCAAAGCTTCCATTGTAAAAGTTAAAGATTGGGATTTTGGAGTGAAGGTTATAGGATTATGGGTTAATCAAGAATGGGAAGTTGAGCCGATAGCATAAATATAGGTCAAGCTACTCTTTTAAAAGTAGCTTGACCTTTGTTTTTCTACTTAATCTTTAATTTTATAGCCAATCTTAAATAGATAAGTAGTTAAGCCAAATAAGATTATAAATAAGGAACTAATAACCCCTAAAGAAAAGAATGGGTTAATATCAGAGTGATTAACAAAGGCATACCTTACTATATCAACCATATAGAAAACCGGATTAAATAATGATACCTGACTCCAAATACCTGGGAGTGACTTGACCGAATAAAAGACTCCGCTTAAAAATGTCAAAGGTGTAATAAAGAAGTTAGAAAAGATAGAGACATGGTCAAACTTTTCTGCCCACAGACCAGCGATTAGTCCTAGAAGTGAAAAGATTCCAGCTACTAAAGTCGCTGTAAATAGTAGCAATAAAGGATTAGCTATCTGCCCACTAGCGAATAAGATAGAGACTAGGTAAATAGAAGTTCCTACGGCTAAGCCTCTAGCTATTCCACCGATCATCATACCTAAACTTAATTCCATATGTGAAAGAGGAGCCAATAATAGATCAACAATAGTACCTTGATATTTTGAAATTATTAATGAAGAAGAAGTATTGGCAAAAGAGTTTTGAATAATCCCCATAATTACTAGTCCCGGAATAATAAATTGAATATAAGGGACTCCATAGCCAGCAATCTCTTTGCTCTTAAATGAATAAGAAAATATAATTAAGTAAAGAGAAGTAGAGATTAAAGGAGCAAAGATAGTTTGAATAGAGACTTTAATAAATCGTAATACCTCTTTTTTAACTAAAGCAAAAAATGAAGTGTAATTATTCATCTTTATCTCCTCCTAAATTAGTCAACCTTAAGAAGACATCTTCTAATTTCGCACTAGCAATATCTATATCCTCAATTACAAGTTCAGATTGGTATACTTCATTTATGAACTTAATCAGATTATCTTTAGTAAGCTCAATGTTTATCTCTTTTCTTTCTTTATTAAATTCATATGGGTATTTATTAAAGAAAGTTGGTAGTTCATCTATATCTTGCGTTAAATTTAACTCTACTATCTTTTTATCGATAGAGTTTACTAAATTTTCTTTAGTATCGATAGTAATGATTTCTCCTTTATCCATAATAGCTATTCGGTCACAGAGTGTTTCAGCCTCCTCAAGGTAGTGAGTAGTTAATATAATAGTCTTTCCTTCTCGATTTAACTTTCTAATATAATCCCAAAGGCTATTTCTTAACTCTACATCAACTCCTGCTGTTGGTTCATCCAAAACTATTATTTCGGGGTCGTGTACTAATGCTTTAGCAATCAATAACCTACGCTTCATCCCACCGGATAAATTTCTAGAGTAAGCTTCGGCTTTATCTTGTAGGTCAAGAGCAGTTAATAATTCATCGATCTTTTCTTCATTATTATTAATGCCAAAGTAGCCTGATTGTAATCTTAAAGCTTCCTTTGGATTAAAGTAAGGATCAATAACGACTTCTTGTGGAACTATACCTAAAGCTTTTTTTGTCAATTTAGGTTCTTTCACTACATCGTTACCTAAGACAGTTATTGAACCAGAATCTTTGTGAGCTAAACCAGCCATAATCTTAATTAAAGTACTCTTTCCAGCGCCATTTGGTCCTAATAAACCAAAGAACTCTCCTTTTTTAATTTCTAAGTTTACATTTGATAATGCTTGTAAATTTCCATAACTTTTGTTAATATCTTTTATTTTGATGGCAGTTGTCATATGTAACTCCTTTCCTGAATTTAATTTGTCTAAGGTTTATTATAGTACTTTTGCTATTAATAATCAAACGTTTTATTATTAGTAAAGCATATAAAGAAGAATTAATATAAAATAGTATATTTTCAATAGAATATATAGTTTGAATTAATTAATATTATTTGTTACAATATAGTTAGTAATCATTACTAATATTAGTAATTTTAGAACTGAAGCTTAGAAACTTTCTTAGGGAAGCAGGTGGGAAAAATGATTAGAGTGTTAGGAATTAAAGGGAGTCCAAGAGTTAAAAGTAATAGCAATTTAATGCTAGATAAAGTAGTAGAAGGTATTAAAGATACTAGTAAAGAACCTGATATCAAGATTATTTCACCGACTAAGATGGATATTAGTCCATGTCAGGGCTGTTATAATTGTGAGGAGAGTGGAGAATGTATCTTTAATGATGATATGGAAGAATTATATCAAGATTTTGATCAAGCGGATATTATATTAATTTCTACGCCAGTATTTTTTAATGGAGTTTCGGCTCAGTTAAAGACAATGATTGATAGATGTCAGGCAATTTGGAGTAGTAAGTATAGGGCTAAAGGATCTATTATTGATAGAGATAAGAAAAGGTTTGGTTTTCTTTTGGGTTCTGGAGGAGCTCCTGCTTATGAAGGGCAGTTTAAAGGGATTTATAAAGTAATTGATATGTTCTTTAAAGTAACTAATACTGAGTGGAGAGGGGAATTATTGATTTCTAATAGTGATGAAGTGCCTATAAAGGAAAGAAGTCATGTTTTAGAAGAAGCCTATGGAATAGGTAAGGAATTAGTTTGTGATTTTAATTAGTTTAGGGGTGGGGATATGATTAAGTCTGCTAATTTAGAAGAAGAATATTTTGTAGTCTTAACTTTTAATTATAGTGATTTAAAGCCAGTCTTAGAAATTCAAAAAGCTATAGCAGAACATTATAATTTATATAAAAGGGAGGAATATCCTGAGCTTCATATAACAATAGATAGGATCAAAAAAGATTCTTTTATTGAAGCGAAGAAGGTTTTAGAGAAAGTAGTTGATGATGCTAAGAAAATTCAAGTTAAAGTTACTGATTTTAAATGTTTTCAATTAAGTAATAATTCCTTAACATTGCAAGTTGATAAAACAGAAGGATTAAAGAAGTTAAGTAATAAAATTCATGATAGATTAGGTAAAAATGGGATTTCTACTATTGACAAATATAATCAGTGGAATTTTCACATAACTCTTGTTAGTAACCATTTTGTAGAGACTTCTATTCCTAATGTTGATTTTGATAAGCTTTGTTACTTACTTGAGGGTAAAGAATATTCTTTATGTACTTCAGTTAAAGCAGTAGAAATTTGGCGTCCAGTACTTGATCCTAATAAAAAACAAGTTGCTTCTTTTGAACTATCTTAAGCAGATTTACTCAAAGGCTTGACAAAGATATTATGTTTAGATATAATACTAATAGTAATTGTTACTATTAGATGAGAGTGGTTATTGATTACATATCCTAAAATTCAAGGAGGTAAATAATTATGGATAAGTATCGTTGTGTAGTTTGTGATTATGTCTATGACCCTGCAGAGGGTGATGCAGACGCAGGAGTAGAACCAGGAACAGCTTTTGAAGATTTACCTGAGGATTGGGTTTGTCCGCTTTGTCATGTTGGTAAGGATCAATTTGATAAAGAAGAGTAAAAAGGAGGCGGTCACATATGCAAATAAGAGAAATTTTCAAATGTAATGTTTGTGGTAATGTAGTAGAATTATTACAGGCAGGAGCACCAGCCTTAGTCTGTTGTGGACAAGATATGGAGAAATTAGAGGCTCAAACAGAAGATGCTGCTAATGAAAAACATGTTCCTATTGTTAAAGAAGTTAATAGTGGCATTGAGGTTACAGTAGGAAGCACATTGCATCCAATGGAAGAGGACCATTTAATTAGGTTTATTGAAGTACTGACTGAAGATAAAGTGTTGAGAACAGAATTGGAAGCAGGTCAGAAACCGATAGCCAAATTTAATATTGATAAGTCGGAAGTAGTAGAGGTTAGAGAGTTTTGTAACGTGCATGGTCTTTGGAAAGTATAATATTATTGAGTTTAAAATAAATTTTAAGAGGTGATATTTATGTCAAAATTAAAAGGAACAGAAACTGAAAAGAACTTATTAAAAGCTTTTGCTGGTGAGTCTCAAGCTAGAAATAGATATGATTATTTTGCTTCTAAAGCTAAAAAAGAGGGCTATGTACAGATTGCTGATATCTTCAAAGAAACTGCTAGAAACGAAAAAGAACATGCTAAAAGACTATTTAAGTTTTTAGAAGGTGGCGAGGTAGAAGTAACTGCTTCTTTTCCAGCAGGAGTAATCGGTACTACAGCAGAGAACTTAGAAGCATCTGCTGGTGGAGAAAACCATGAATATACTGAAATGTATCCTGAATTTGCTGAAGTAGCTGAAGATGAAGGTTTTGAAGAGGTTGCTGAGGTATTTAGAAGTATTGCTCAAGCAGAGGAAGCCCATGAAGAAAGATTCTTAACTTTACTTAATAATATCAAAGAAGGTAAAGTATTTGAACGAGAAGAAGAGGTAACATGGAAATGTGGCAACTGCGGTTATGTTTATGAGGGTAAAGAAGCTGTTGATAAGTGTCCAGCTTGTGCTCATCCTAAGAAATATTTTCAATTACGAGACGAAAATTATTAATTAAGTCTATATTAAGGATAATTGAATAATCTTTGTTAATAGGAGGCTTTCTATATATGGAGTCTCCTATTAACTTTTTATGTTACCCAACACAACGAGTTAGTTTTAATAAAGCAGAGTTCTTAGATTAATTCTTTTTTAGATAAAATATACAGAATGACAAAGCCAATAACTATAAATAAGATAGTTAAGATACTTTGCAAGGATAGACTCATATCTTTTCATCTCCTTTAATAATAGTATTTACTTTTTTAGCGAAGAATAATCATACAGCTAAAGAAGATTGAAAGGAGAGGGACCATGACTATAACTGCAGTTATTGAAGTAACTATTCAGACATTTTTGGCCTTCTTTTCTATCCTATTCTTCACTAGACTCTTAGGTAAACAGCAGATTGCCCAATTAAGTTTTCACGATTATGTTAATGGTATTACGTTTGGGTCTATTGCAGCAGTCTTAGCTACAGATTTATCCCAACGTACTTGGCAGCATTTAATCGGTCTATTTCTTTTTGCTTTATTAACCTTCCTGATGGAATGGATTACGATTAAAAGTCGTAAAGCTCGTAAGGTGATTGAAGGTGAACCATTAGTCTTAGTTCATAATGGTAAAATATTAGAGGATAATATGAAAAAAGCACGTTTTAACTTAAAAGAACTAGCTGCTCAATTACGAAAAAATAATCTTTTTGATGTAGACCAAGTTGAATATGCTATTCTAGAAACCGATGGCAGCTTAAGTGTAATGCCTAAGCCAGAATATAGATCTCTTACTCCCCAAGATATGGGACTGAGTTTTGCTCCCGAAGCGATTCCGGCGACAATTATTATTGAAGGAAAATTATTAACTCCTAACCTTAAACAACATAACTTAAATCGCGTTTGGATAAAAGAACAGTTACAAAGCCACGGAGTTGATGATATTCAAGATGTATTCATGGCTTCCTATGACCCTAGTAAGCAAAAACTGTACATTGACCTTTATGATGATGAGTTAGGTAAAGATAAGGTTGATATTAGTGAAGAAATGAATTAATACTAAGGGTCAATTGACCCTTAGTATTAATTCATTTTTATGAATCTGTATCTTTACCTTTAGCAGGAGATAGAGATTTGCTGATTTCTACTAATTCTTTAGCCCTTTCACTTTGATAATCAATTGTCATCCATCCAAATAAAGCAGGCATACTCTGTGGCGGTGGTGAACCCATTTCGCGTTCTGGGTCATGATTTACTTTTTTATCAACCATTTTACTTCCCTCCTTACATTTTTCATAGTATAACCTTTTATTTGGTTTATAATTCTACTATTATGTGATATAATGATTGCTGGTTTTAATGACATAATTAAGAAAGGAGGAAGTAATCAAATGGCCCAACAGAAGATTTTGCTTTTAGTTACTTTGATTGGAGAAATATTATTAAAGAATGGAGCTGAAACCTATCGGGTTGAGGAAACAGTTAGAAAGATAGGTGAGGCATATGAATTTGTTAAAACCGAAGTTTTTGCCTTGCCCACTGGAATCTTCATCTCTTTGGAAGATAAAGAGGGTAACTCTTGGACAAGAATCAAACGGATTAAGTATCAGACTACAAATTTACAAAAAGTATCTTTAATAAATGATCTTTCAAGACAGATTACAGCTAAAAAAATTAACTTAGATCAGGCTTGGTTGAAATTAGAAGCAATTAATGAAACTAAAAGTAGTTATTCAAGTCTTACATTTTATTTAGCTGGAGGCATTGGTAGTCTAACTTTCGCTTACATAGTAGCTGGTGTAGGGTGGGAGTTACTTCCTACATTTTTAGGAGCTTTATTGCTACAGTTTTGGATGCGACATAGCAATATTAATAAATTTATGGCCGAAGTTGTAGGTGGTATTATAGCAGCGGTAGTAGGTGTTAGTACTAAATTTTTATTTCCAGAGCTAGATGCTAATTCTATTATCTTAGGAATTGTTATTCTATTAGTACCAGGAGTAGCAGTTACTAATGCTGCCCGTGATATCATTGCTGGAGATTCTTTATCAGGAATTGTTAGAGGAATGAATGCTTTACTTACAGCTTTAGCAATTGCCTTAGGCGTAGCTTCAATCTTAGGAGTAACAATTTTAATTTAAATGAGGTGAGAATAGATGATACTTGATAGTTTAGCAGTATTTTTAGCTACAATCTGTTTTGGGGTTATCTTTAAATTGCCTAAACGGACTCTATTTAATAGTGGCCTAGCAGGATTATTAGGCTGGGGCGGTTATAACTTAGCATTAAACTATACAAATAATCAAATCTTTGCTAGTTTTTTAGGAGTAGTGGTTATTACCACTGTTGCTGAAATTAGTGCTAGATTATTAAAAGAACCAGCTACTTTATTTATAGTAGCTGGAATCATTCCCCTAGTTCCCGGTAGTCAGGCTTATTTTACTATGTTAAATTTAGTCAAAAAAGATTACCAAGCAGTCATAGAAACTGGAATTGAGACTCTATTAATTGCAGGTGCAATTTCTGCTGGAATAATCTTTGTAGGTGTCTTAGCTAGATTAAGAACAAATGAATCAAATTTGCAATAATAAGTAATTAAATTTAATATGCTCGTTTATTTTTTAATAGCTCTCATATCTCTTTGATTATTCTTTCAGAGATATGAGAGCTATTATTTTTTTATTCTTTATGGGTATAATAAGATTGATTTAAAAGTAAAAATAGCTTCAGAATTGAGGTTTTCGCATAATTCTAAAGTTTGCATAAATAACTAAAAGAGAAATAATAAATCTAATTCTATATAATTAGGAGGCATAATAATGGAAACTAAAGATGTCTTAGCTTCAGGGCTAACTTATGAAGATGAAATAAGATATATGAATTTAAGTCCTTTTGAGGTGACAAATATCTTAAGGAAGATAGCACAAGATGGCTGTGAAAGATTGAAGGCACAAGGTAAAGATTGTAGAGTCTTAAATGCTGGGCGAGGAAATCCAAACTTTCTTAATATAATAGGACGAAAAGCTTTTGCCAAACTTATGTTATTTGCTACTGAATTGGCAGCTAATGGTCAAGATTTAGGCTGGAGACCAGAAAGAAGGGATATCGCTAGAAAATTTAAAGCTTATCTGGCTGCTGATCGAAGTAAAGAAACTTTCTTTTTAAAGGAAGCGATTGATTATGCAGAAGAAGAGATTGGGTTAGATGTAGATGAATTTGTTTTTGAATTAGTCGATGCTGCTTTAGGTGATTTTTATCCAGACCCACCCAGAATCTATCCTAATACAGGTGAAATAGTAAGAACCTATCTTGATGATATCCTTATAGCAGATGATAAATCAAAAGATAAATTCGATATTTTTGCAACTGAAGGAGCAACCGAGGCAATGGTCTACTCCTTTAAGTCATTAAGAAGAAATCATCTTCTTAAAGCAGATGATCGAATTGCTACTGTTACCCCTATCTTTGCTCCTTACTTAGAGATCCCTAGTTTAAACGATTACGACCTAGTCAATATCGAAATTAAGCAGTCTGAAGCATTAGAATGGCAGATTCCGAGTGAAGAGCTTAAAAAATTAGAAGACGAAAGGATTAAAGTGCTATATTTAGTCAATCCTACTAACCCCACTTCAGTAGCTATATCTAGTAATACTATTGAAAAGATTGCAAAGTTAGTTAGAGATCAAAGACAAGACTTAATTATCTTAACTGACACAGTTTATGCTACTTTTGTCGATAATTTTTATTCATTAATTGATGCTATCCCTGAAAATACATTATGTATATACTCTTATTCGAAGTATTTTGGAGTAACAGGGTGGCGTTTGGGGGTAATTATGCTTAATAAAGATAATGTAATTGATCGTTTAATCAGTGAACTACCTAATGATGTAAAAGAAGAGTTAAACGAACGCTATGGCATCATCACTCCTGAACCAGAAAAGATAAAGTTCATAGATCGATTAGAGATGGATAGTCGTGAAGTAGCCCTTGCTCATACCGGAGGACTCTCTGGACCACAACAAGCTATTATGTGTATCTTCTCATTATTTAATTTAATCGATAAAGAGAGAGTATATAAGAGTTTAGTTACTGAGACATTAGAGCGACGTATCAAAAATTTGTATGCTAGTTTTCCCGAAGATTATTCTTATTTAAAAGGCTCTAATAAGACTCATTATTATGCTTTAATTAATATCGCTATATTAGCTAAAGAACGATATAATGAAGAATTTGCTAATTACTTAACAGAAAACTTTTTAGCTCTTGACTTTCTTATTAAATTAGCAGCAGAAAAAGCAATTTTATGTTTACCAGGAGCAGGATTTTCAGGCCCTGAGTGGACATTGCGTGTTTCATTAGCCAATTTAAATGATCAAGACTACTTAATCATTGGTCAAGCGATAATTGAAGTCTTAGATGAGTATTATGATTATTATCAAGGAAATGAATAGTTATATGCAATAAAAACGTATCATAAGTATAATATTTACATAAAATTAAGATAATAGTAATGCGGGGAGTTAAAAGTTTAGGTCAAGGCTAAGTTAAGATGAGGGAGGGGAAAATTATGAACCAAGCAGAAGAGACTATTAAGCTTTATGAGGAAAGTATCAATCCAGCATTAGCTAGACTCTTTAGATTTATGGGATTAGATAGTATTGAAGTCAGAGCTGAGGGAATGAGGATTAAAGATGCGAAAGGGCGCGAGTATATTGATTGTTTAGGTGGTTATGGAAGCCTTAACTTTGGTCATAGCCCAAGGGAGATAGTAGATGTGGTTAAAGATCAACTAGATAGGATGTCACTTTCTAGTAAGATTCTCTTTAATCATCAGTTAGCTGATTTTGCATCTGAATTAACTGAAGTAACACCAGGTGACCTGCAATATTCATTCGTATGTAATAGTGGTACAGAAGCAGTAGAAGGAGCATTAAAATTAGCAAGGTTATATACTGGAGAGAATGAGATAATTTCAACAGTTAATTCTTTTCATGGTAAGAGTATGGGGGCTTTAAGTGCTACTGGGAGAGAACAGTATAAAGAACCATTCGGTCCATTAATACCAGAATTTAAACATATTCCTTTTGGCGATTTGAAATCTTTTCTTAAAGCAATTACTCCTCGAACGGCGGCAATAATTTTGGAACCTTTACAAGGGGAAGGAGGAATCGTTCTACCTCCATCCGGATACTTAAAAGGAGTTAGAGAAATCTGTAATCAAAAAGATATTGTTATGATCGTTGATGAGGTTCAAACCGGACTAGGAAGAACCGGAACTAACTTTGCAGTAGAAGCAGAAGAGGTAGTGCCTGATATAATGACTTTAGCTAAGTCATTAGGTGGGGGAGTAATGCCGGTAGGAGCTTTAATTGCAAGACCACATATTTGGGAGCCATTTATTGAATCACCATTAGTACATACATCTACTTTTGGTGGCAATCCTTTAGCAGCGGTTGCTGGTAAGAAAGCATTAGAAATTCTACAACGTGATAATTTAGCATCTAGAGCTAAAGAGGTTGGTGAATTACTGATTGGTAAGCTTAAAGAGTTAAGAGATAAATATCCAGAACTAATTAAAGAAGTCAGAGGGAAGGGCTTAATGATCGGTATAGAGTTAATGAATGAAGGTTTGGGTGGCATGTTAATTTCTGAATTAACGAATCGACGCCTTTTAGCTGCATACACCTTAAACCAACCAAAAGTAATTAGGGTTGAACCACCACTCATTATTAGTGAATCTGACATAAGAGAAGTAATAGATATCTTTGACGATGCTTTAGCAGCGGTAGCTAATCTCAACTCTATGGAAGCAAGTATAAGTTAGGAGGATATAAAGATGCCTTATGTAGAAAGTTCGATTATAATCAATGGAGATCCAGATGAGATTTATGAATTAGCTAAGGATATGGAAAGTTACCCACAATTTATGAAGGATGTAGTTAGTGTAGATGTGATTAAGAGAGAAAATAACCAAACAATCACTGCTTGGGTAACTGATATTGATGGAAGAAAATTAGCATGGAAAGAAAGAGATACATTTAATCAGCAAAAGAAAAAAATTCATTATGAACAGATTGAAGGAGATCTTAAAAAGTTCACTGGTGAATGGAGATTTGTAAAGGAAGCTAAAAAGACGAAAGTAACTTTAACTGTTGATTTTGAATTTGGTATCCCTATGTTAGCACCCATATTAAATCCTATTTTGAAAAAGAAAGTAGAAGCTAACAGTAAATCAATGTTAGAAGCTATGAAAGATAAGATGGAAAAGGGAGAGATAGCGGTTAGCTAAATATTTTGGTTATTATTTGCTTCTTTATTACATAGATTGTTAGTAGGATAAATTTAAAGGAGCAGGTAATATGAGTTCTATGGTATCAAAGTTTAAAAAAATTAAAGATAATTTAACCTCATCACCGGCCTATCAAGCAATTATTTATGGTGGTAATCAAATTGGGTTGCAACTAGCAGATCAATTAACGAAGTTAGGCCGCGATGTAGTAATTATTGATGAAGATGATAGAGTGTTAAGGCAAGCTCAAGAAAAAGTAGATGTAATGGCTTTAGCAGGCAGTGGAGTAGATATAGCGACCCTTAAACAAGCTGGGATATCTAAAACTAAGTTAATGATAGCAGTATCTAATAATGATGAAAAGAATATTTTAACTTCTATTTATGCCAATAAATTAGGAGTGGATGAGATTGTAGCCAAGATTAATGACTATCATGCTTTAAATAAGAGCAACTCTGTATTTAGTGAAAATTTAGGGATTGATTTAATAGTTAATCCTTGTCAAATAGTAGTAGAGCAGATTAAAGATTTAATTAGACCAACCATGAAGACAGAGATTGAAAGCTTTGTTGACGGAAGAGTTCAACTTTCAGAAGTGATGATTTCTCATCGTAGTCCTTTCGCTTTCAATCATATAGCTCAGATAGACCTTCCACCACAAACACTAATCATCTCTCTTTTAAGAAGAAATCGTTTATTCATTCCCCATGGCGAGCATAAAATTTACCCAGGAGATACAGTTTATATCTTGGGTAAAAAAGGATTTAGAGCTAAGTTAGGTCAGTTACTTAGTAAATCACAGAATAATAAAGAGAAGATAGTCTTAGCTGGCGGAAGTAATATTAATTATCAGTTAGCAAAAGTTTTTAAGCGGAATCAAGCTATTTTAAGTCTAATTGAAGAAGATGAAGCTAGGTGTGAAGAGTTGGTAGAAGATCTTTCAGATATCTTAATCCTACATGGTAAGCCGACTAATATAGATTTATTAAAAGAAGAAGGAATAGACCAAGCCGATATCTTTGTAGCAGCTGGGGATAAAGATGAAGCCAATCTTTTAAGTGGCTTAGCAGCAAAAAAATTAGGTAGTAAGAAGGTTATTGCTATCGTTAATAGCTTAGAATATAGTTATTTTAGTGAAATTGTTAATGTCGATACAATTCTTAGTCCTCAGGTCTTAGTTCTAGAAAGAATTTTAGACTTTTTACATCAGGGACAAGTAGAATCTGAAAGCATCTTAAATGGTCAGATGCGTCTAGTACGCGTAGATGTACCGAAAAAGTTTGCTAGAAAAGGAATGGAAATAAAAGACTTAAATAACTCTTCTGATTTAATTATCGGTATAGTGATTCGTGGCAAAGAATTAATTATTCCAGATGGGGATTTAGAATTTAAAGAAGATGATCAATTATTAATCTTTACTCTATCAGCTAAGAGCGATCTACAACGAGATCTGTTTGGTAATTATTAAGGAGCGAATTAGATGAGACTTAAGATTGTCTTTAATATGTTAGGGAAATTACTGATATTTGTTGGTCTGTCTATGTTCTTACCTTTATTAGTAGCTTTATATTATCGTGAAATGGACGCCGTATCCTTCTTAGTTTCTATGGGCTTGACTGTGAGTATAGGCAAGATAATGCAACGTTTTTCTTTTTCGCAACAAGAGATTAGACACCGTGAAGGATTTGCAATTGTAACTTTAGGTTGGATCTTAATCTCAATCTTTGGATCAATTCCTTTTATGCTATCTGGAGTTTTTGATAATTTTATTGATGCTTTTTTCGAAAGTGTAAGTGGTTTTACTACCACTGGAGCCACGGTAATCATGTCTTTAGAGAGCTTATCACATAGCATCCTATTTTGGCGGAGTCTCAGTCATTGGTTAGGTGGAATGGGGATTATTGTAATGTCAATTGCTATTTTACCAGAATTAGCTGGGTCTATGCAGTTATTTAAGGCTGAAGTACCAGGACCAGTTCATGATCGACTAAGACCTCGAATCAAGGAGACCGCTAAGACTTTATGGGTGATCTATTTATTACTAACAGTATCACAAATTATTCTCCTGTTTGTAAATGATGTACCTTTATTTGAAGCAGTTATTCATTCCTTTGGTACAGTTTCAACCGGTGGTTTCTCATCTCGAACTTTGAGTGTTAGGGCTTATGATAGCTTGATTATTGATGGTATTATGGTCTTCTTTATGTTCTTAGCAGGAACTAACTTTACACTTCATTATCAGGTTTTGAGAGGAAATATTAAGGCTTTATTTAATAATAAAGAATTTAGATTCTATGTCTTCTTGGTAACAACAGCAATTATTTTAATCACTATTAATTTACGATTGCAGGTTTATAAGACGATAGTAGAGTCAATACGTTATGCTGCTTTTCAGACTCTGTCTATTATTAGTACTGCCGGTTTTGCTACAGTAAATTATGATATTTGGCCGCCTTTTTCAAGAGGTATCTTATTAGTATTAATGTTCATTGGTGGCTCGGCTGGGTCAACAGCAGGTGGTATTAAGGTGATAAGAATCTATGCCTTAATGAAGAAAGGGTTTCAAGAACTATATAAATTAATTCATCCGCGGGCAGTAACTTCCTTAAAGATAGGAAATCGAGCCGTTTCTGAGGAAGTATCAACTAGCATTTTAGGTTTCTTCTTTCTATATATTATAGTCTTTGTAGTAGCAGCTATTACTTTGACTTCATTTGGTATAGATATAGTTAGTTCGATTTCGGCAGTGGCAGCTACTCTTGGTAATATTGGACCAGGACTAGGCTTGATTGGGCCTTTAAAGACTTATGTACCTTTACCAATAACAGGTAAATTGCTGTTGTCGTTTTGTATGTTACTAGGACGGTTAGAAATTTATACAGTATTAGTCTTTATGTTATCAGGGTTTTGGCGAAAATAACGGGTTTATTAAGTAAAAAGTCTAATATCTCCTTCCTGAATAGAACTTTTAAACTTGGAAATAATAAGTAAAAGTCAGATTATAGGAGGAGTTATGCTAGAACCTAATGATAAAATAAGTAGCTATCAATTATTTATGCTCATTGTAGGAGTAGTGATTGGAGTAGGGGTTGTAAGTTTACCTAGACCTGCTGCTAAAGCAGCAATGCAGAATGGTTGGGTTCTACCATTAATCGGTGGTGTAGTTGTTATTATAGATTCTTATTTTATAATTAAATTAGGCCAAGCATTTCCAAAACAGAACTTTATTGAATATAGCGAAAAGATTGTGGGGAAGTTCTTGGGTAAGTTATTATCTCTTGGCTTACTATTCTATTTTTTATTATTGACTAGCACAATATTACCAATTTTTTCTTTAGGAATTCAACCTTTATTACTTAATAAGACTCCTACTGAGGTAGTATATATTACTATGCTAAGCTTGTTGTTATATATTGCTAGACATGGTATAGAGCCAATTGCTAGATTGAATCAAATCTTAACTCCAGTAGCAATCATAGTTCTTTTGGTCTTATTAGCAGCGGTAACGACAAATCCACATATAGATTATGGTCAATTACAGCCGGTATTAACTGATATACCAATTACAGGATTATTTAAAGAGGCACTATTAGGACCAGGATTTTTTGCCTTCTTAGGAATTGAATCACTTTATATTATTTTTCCGTATTTAAATAAAGAAACGCAGGCTAAAAGTTTTAAAGTTGTAACTTTAGCTTTAATATTTATAATTTTAACTTATTCTGTAGTTGTTTTACTATCTATAGCCCATTTTGGAGCAGAAGGTACACAAATGTTTGTTTTCCCGACCTTAACATTAATTCGGGAGATTCAGTTACCATTCTTTGAACGAATAATCGCTGCTTTTTTGGCGGGATGGCTAGTTGCTGGTTTCACTACAACGATGATTATTGTTTATGCGGGAGCCGGTTTAGGTTTAGCAAGTTTTTTAAATTTTAGAGAACCTAAGTTTTTAATTCCGTTAGCTATTATTCCACCTTATTTTATAGGATTAATTCCACAAAATATTATTCAAGTCTTTAAATTTAGTGATATAGTCAATTATTTTGGAGTAGTTTATTTATTGATATTGCCCCCAGTTCTATTTGGGATTTATAAATTGAGGAATATCTAAAGAATGGTAATTTAGCACTTAAATAATGTGAATTTTTTCATTTACAAATTATGTAATATGTGGTATAATGTATGTGTAGTGAAATGAAATAATTGAGAAAAGGTGGTATAGGAGTGAAGGAACGAGGAATATTTAATGAAATAATCTCTATTCTTGAAGAGCTAAAGGAATTGTATAATCAGGCCGATGACCGGAGATGTCAGTTATTTATTGAGCTTAAAATAAAAGAAATCTACTACAAAGCATTAACTAACGAAAAACATGAATTAGCTAAGATGAGCTATAAGATTTATCAAGACTTAGTTCAAGAACCGATTAACGAAGAAAAAATAGTATTAAATTAAGACTCTACTAAATTTATTAGTAGAGTCTTTCTATTATATTAGGTAATTATAAATTTTATTTAACTATCCATTCTCGACTAAATTATATTTTTTGTAAAATAAGCAGGAAAAAGATTGATTTTATAGAAGTTTAACTAAAGGAAGCAAAGTTAATATTAATTATAGTAATTAATATTGTGCTTAATGGGAATAATAATTCTAGGTGCGTTAATTTTGTAAGTATTGTTGATTATTAGAAAGGTGGTAGTTAAATATGTCAGAGGAAAGTGCTGTTAGAGTTACAATTGAAGGAAGAGTACAAGGAGTTGGGTATCGAACTTTTACTCATCAAAAAGCGACCCAGTTAGGAATTACAGGTTATATTAGAAATCTAGGTGGAAATGAAGTTGAGGTAGTTGCTGAAGGAGAGAAGGGTTCGTTAGAAGAATTAGTAGAATATTTAGAAGATGGTCCAGCACGAGCAGAGATTGAAGATGTCAATTTAGAATGGATTGATTATACTGGTGACTATATTCGTTTTGCAATTAAATACTAACCTTCCTATAAATAGGAAATATTTTCATAAAGTATAATTTCTAAATAGAATAAATATAAATTGGTTAGGGGAGTAGAAGTAGGAGGAATTACAAATGAATATAGCTAACCGCTTAACCTTCAGCAGAATTTTATTTATCCCTATATTTTTATTTGCTTTTTTTGTGCAGTTTAAGTATCATCTATTGATTGCCGGAATTATATTTTTCTTATCGGGATTAACTGATCTTTTTGATGGTTACATAGCTAGGACTTATAATCAAGTTTCTGAATTAGGGAGATTGCTGGACCCTTTAGCTGATAAATTAACAATGATTGCGGTTTTTATTGCCTTGGCTGTTAATCAATTAATTCCAATTTGGATTTTAATTGTAGTAATTACTAGGGAATTTATTATCTTGTTTGGTGCTATTTTAGTTTATTTAAACAAAGCAGACATAATTAGTCCTAGTAAGTTTGGTAAATACGCTACTTTTTTTCTTTACGTTACGGCTTTTGCTTATATAATTAAATGGCGATTATTCCAGTATGCTACTGTATTAGCTATACCGTTTACAGTGATTTCTGGAGTCGATTACTGCATAAAAGCATATAATAATTTTTCAAATGGGTAGATTATTTTACTTCTATCCATTTTTTTATGCTTGTTATTTCTAAAAAATTCTATTTAAAACAAAATAATGAAGGTGATTTACTTCTTAAGCGAGAAGTAAATATGTAGACAATAACTTTTAAATATGTTGGAGGTGCAATGATGTCTGAGGCATATGATTTAACAGAAGTAATGACGATTTCGGACATGGCTTATACTATTCTTAAACAGAACCAAAATCCTTTACATTATAAAGAAATATTTGATGAAATTAGTAATGTGAAGCAGGTTAAGAATTCTGGTTCGGTTCAGTCTTGCATTTATGCACAAGAACCGTTTATTAGGATGGGTGATGGTTATTGGGGATTGACAGAATGGTTATTAAATGGATTGAGTTTTATTTACGTTTTAAGTCCTTTGGAGTATGAGAGGGGTGTTTTACGAGTAGACTATGATCATGAAATCTATTTTCCTGGTTATATTAAAAAGAGCGAAGCAAAGTTTAAGATACAAAATCGTGAACACAAAATCATTCGTAAAAACACACAGACTTTTATGGTAGAAGACCTTTATGAGATAGAAGAGATAGAACCTAATGACAAACTAGTAATTGAGATTTTAGATATTGATAATTTAGAATATAAAATATATAAGTGGGATGAAGTAGTATCAGAATTAAAAGATAGAAGAGATAATTTCGATAAGAAAGTACGTGAGTTAGCATTTCAAGTTTTAAAAGAACAACGAGGAATTATGAGTAGTGCGAGGATATTAGAACAGATACTAATTAAAACTTTAGATAATGAAGATAATAATGACTTTAGAATATTACCATTACCACCTATATCAGAAATTATAAGTGATGACCGCCGTTTTAAAGAAAGATTGCCAGGGATGTTTACTCTTAATTTATAATTTTATGTTGAAAAAGCAGGAGTCTTTAATTTAGTGTAGAATAGTAATAGCTAGCAGAAGAGAATAGCAATTTTTAGTAGAATATTAAATTTGAGGAGGAAAAAGCGTGGGCTGTAAAAATGCTTTAGATTTAAGTAAGGAAAGCTTGCGATGTGATTATTTGAACAAGCTTAATTTTACTAAAAATCTTTTAATTGATCTATTGCCTGAAGACCAACAAATCAGGTTAAAGATGAAATCGCTACATTCTACACTAGAACGCATCATTAATTTATTAAAGGTAGAAAAAGAAGGGCAGGATTTTGATCAGGCTTATGAAATTATTGCTGAAGGTGATGATATTTTAGAGTTTATTTATCTTGCAGCTGAAAATGAGATTTACATAAAGGTGAAAGAACGTTTTCAGTTAAATCCAGATTATTCATGGGAGCTATTCAATAAAGTTTATAAGAAACTACATAATATTTCTGATCAAATTCAGAATCTATCTGAGATTAATAATAATGATGTTTCTGAAATTCAGAAGGCATTGATGCAAGTTGCTATTATATTTAATAATAATTTAAATAAAGATTTAAGGGAAGATAAGTATTTAGCCCGCCGTTTAAATGCTATTTATCATTTTGTTCGAGGAGAATTAAATGAATCTCTACATATAAAAGGGAATCAAGTAGATACTGAATGGAATATATTACAAAAAGCTAAGAACGAATATGAACGAGCTTTAGAATATGATAATAATTTAATTAAAGCTAGGGATAAGTTAGCAGAAATTAAAAAATCAATAGTTTAAGTTAATTAAAAGTCTAGTCATTAATGACTAGACTTTTAATATGGGATAAAACTAAGCGAAAAAATTCATTATTAAGCAGGAATTTCCTTTTATGTCTTGAAATATAGTTAATGGAAACTATGTCATAGAAGACATAACGTTTCTGTTACTAGGAGGTGATAAAATAGTTTGGAGCCTAAGATAAAGATGTGGCTAGAGGTAGATGGTGAAGTAGTCTTTGGAGCGGGACGACTATGTCTATTAGAGAGTATTGATCGTTTAGGCTCAATCAATAAGGCAGCTCAAGATTTAAATATGTCTTATCGAGCAGCTTGGGGGAAGATTAAAGCTAGTGAAGAAAGATTAGGTATTAAATTAGTAGAGACAAAGGTTGGTGGAAGTAGCGGAGGGGGGACCCAATTAACTTCTAAAGCTAAAGGAATCATAGAAAGATATAAAGACTATGAGAATTTAGTTAACAAACATGCTAAGGAAATATTTGATGAAAATTTCACAGGGGAACTTTAATTTTTTATGTTTTGATACTAAGTCCCAATTTATATTATTTAATTTAATGTCGTTATGTCTAATAAGACATTGCGAAAAATAGGAGGTTAAAATAATGAATTTTATGAATAATAAGAAGAAGTTAATATTGGTATTAGTTTTAACTGTATTAGTTAGTAGTTTTTCTTTTGTAGTAGTAGAGGCTAAAAGTGGTGACAGATTAATCTTGGCAACAACAACGAGTACTGAAAATTCAGGCTTATTAAACGAATTGTTGCCACCTTTTGAAGAAAAGTTCGGGGTTAGAGTAGATGTAGTATCTGTAGGTACAGGTAAGGCAATTAGATTAGCTGAGAATGGTGATGCAGATGTTATATTGGTTCATGCTCGAAAAGCAGAAGATAAGTTTGTTAATGAAGGATATGGTGTTAATCGGCGTAGTGTAATGTATAATGATTTCATTATTTTAGGACCTAAGTCTGATCCAGCGGGGATTAAAGGGATGCAAGATGTGACTAAGGCTTTTCAAAAGATAGCAGAAAGCAATAGTGAATTTGTTTCACGAGGTGATGACTCTGGTACAAATAAGAAAGAATTGTCTATCTGGAAGAAAGCAGGAATTAAACCAGATGATAGTTGGTATCTTGAAACTGGTCAAGGAATGGGAGCGAGTATAAATGTCGCTAATGAAAAGCAAGCTTATATTTTAGCAGACAGAGGAACATATTTAGCTTATAAAGGAAAGATTGATTTGGCAATAGTAACAGAAGGAGATCCATTATTATATAACCCTTATGGAATTATTCCAGTTAACCCAGCACTTTATTCACATGTTAATTACCAGTTAGCTATGTCCTTAGTAGGTTATATTACTTCTCAGCAAGGACAGGGTATTATAAATGATTATACTAAATACGGTAAAAAATTATTTAAACCGTTAGCTATTAAACCAGGTAATTTAGAGTAGTTTAGAGTAATTTAGGAGGAGAAAAGATATGGGATATATATGGGGAGGAATTAAACAAGCAATAGCGCTAATAATTCAGTTAGATCCAGAAGTGGTAGAGATAGTATGGACTTCAGTTAAATTATCAACTATTTCTACTTTATTAGCTTCTATTATTGGGATACCAGGTGGAATAGCAGTTAGCAAGATAGACTTCAAAGGTAAGTATTTATTTGACACTATATTGAATACTTTATTAAGTCTACCAACAGTAGTAGTTGGTTTAGCTGTATATTCTTTAATTTCATACCGGGGGCCTTTAGGGCAACTGGAGCTTTTATTTACTGGGAAAGGGATTATTTTAGGACAGGTTATCTTAATCCTACCGATTATAGTAGCTTTAGTAAGAAATGCTATTCATGAAATAGATGATAGAATATATGACACAGCCATATCTTTAGGAGCAACCGGAACTCAGAGGTTCCGGTTGCTCATCTCTGAAGCAAGGTATGGAATTATGGGAGCAGTTGTTGCTGGTTATGGGAGAGTTATAGGTGAAGTAGGAGTTTCCATGATGTTAGGTGGTAATATTAGACGAGTAACGAGAACGATTACTACAGCAATTGCTTTAGAAACTAATAAAGGTCGCTTTAGCTTTGGGATAGCCTTAGGGTTAATCTTATTATCGATTTCATTCATAGTTAACTTTTTAATTTATTATTTACAGACAGGTGATAAAGAATGAAAAAGAAAGAAATAATTTTAAAAGCAGAAAATGTAACCAAATATTATGGTCAAGAGAAAGTATTAGATATTGAACAATTTAACCTTTATCAAAATGCTTTTAATTTTCTTTTAGGTGCTAATGGTAGTGGGAAGACAACTTTATTAAGGATTTTAAGTCTAGTAGATAAAGATTATAATGGACAATTAAGTTATTGCGGCAAAGAGATTAATAAGCAAGAATCGGAACTATTAAATTTGAGAAGAAAATTCTCTGTTATCTGGCAAGAGCCTTATCTGTACAATAAATCAGTAGCTGATAATATTGGTTTACCACTAAAATTAAGAAAAAAGTCTAAAAATTGCATTAAGAACAAGGTTGCAGAATTAGCAAAAGAATTAAAGATTAGCCATTTATTAGATAAAAACAGCAAGCAATTATCCGGAGGAGAAAAACAAAAAGTTTCTATTGCTAGAGCACTGATTACTGAACCAGAAATTCTTTTTATAGATGAACCTACTACTAATCTTGATTATAAAAGTAATCAATTTTTTAATGAACTTTTTACTAAATTAGTAGCAAAAGGAGTAACAATTCTATTAATAACTCATGATTTATATCAAATTGAGAAATTAGCAGAATATATAACTATTTTAAAGCAAGGAAAGATAGTTATTAATGAGCACAAAGAACAGGTGTTGAATGAAGGGGAACTAGAGGGGAATAATATTATTGGTCAAAAGTTAGTCTTTGCATAATAAAACTATTATTGGGTAGGTTATTAAATAATATATTTATGATTAAAGCACAAAAGGGTTATTTAAAAGAAGGAATTATATAATTTTTAACGAAAGACTGAAAGAAAGAAGAAATAAATATAGTATAGGAGCATAATATTATGGAACTAATAACCTATCAAGAGACTTTAAATAAAGAATCTGTAGTCTATGTTGATGTTAGATCGCCGGGGGAGTTTGAAGAGTCTACAATCCCAGGAGCAGTCAATATTCCGGCTTATAATAATCAAGAAAGATCTCAAATTGGAAAAGTATATACTCAGCAGAGTCCAGCAGCAGCTAAGATGTTAGGAGTAGAGTTAATAGCTCCTAAATTGCCTAAATTAGTAAAGCAGATTAAAAAATTAGCTAAAGAATATAAATATGTAGTTCTTTTTTGTGCTAGAGGAGGACTTAGGAGCGAAAGTGTCGGTGTAGTTAGCGAATTACTAGGAATGAAGTTATATAAATTAGAAGGTGGCTATAAGAATTATCGTCATTATATTTTAAATCAGTTAGAAAACTATAATTTTAAGAGTAAACTATTGGTTATTCATGGCTATACTGGAGTTGGTAAGACAGATATACTTAAAGAATTAAAGAAAGAAGGAGTACCAGTCATTGACTTAGAGGGACTAGCTAATCATCGTGGTTCAGCATTTGGTGATATTGGTTTAGGAGAACCAACTAATCAGAAATATTTTGATTCATTGTTGTGGGAAAAATTAGATGAATTAAAGAATGAAGAATTAATTGCGATTGAGGCTGAAAGTAAACGAGTTGGAATGTCAGTGCTACCAGATTTCCTATTAGAAGCAATGGATGTGGGAGAGCATATATTAGTTAGGAGTTCATTAGAAAGAAGAGTTAATCGACTTCATAATGAGTATGTAGCAAGTTATAATAGTCAACCTCAAGAATTTATAAATAAAATATTAGAATCTTTAGATTCTATTAAAAAATATATAATAAAGAGAATCGGGAAAAATGGATATAAAGAGTTAGTTAATTATGCTAAAGAAGAGCAGTTAAAAGAGGTAATTAGAATTCTCTTAACCGAATACTATGATCCAATGTATAAATACTCGCAGGAGCAATGGGGAGATTTTTCTCTGACGATTAAATCAGATGAATTACAAGAGATAACTGTAGAAATAATTGAATATATCGATGATTTTGCTCTTTAGAATATGAGAAGGGAGCAGATAATTTTGCAAAAAAAATTGCTAAAAGAAAAGTTTATTGGCGCATTAGTTGGTACTTTTGTCGGTGATGCTTTAGGTATGGCGGTGGAAGGTTATAGCTTAGAACGTATTAAAGCTGATTATGGGCAGATTGATCACATGTTAGAAGCAAGGTTAGGTTCTGGAACTTATACTGATGATACAGAAATGATGATCGGTGTAGCAGAATCTTTGGCTAGTGTTGGTGGGTTTGATGGAGAAGATATGGCAAATAGGTTTATCGATAACTTTAATTTAGATCGCGGTTATGGTGGTGGAACTATTCAAGCTTTAAATAATATTAAAGCAGGTACCTCATGGCAAGAAGCAGGTAAGCATATCTTTGGTAATGGATCATTTGGGAATGGTTCAGCTATGCGGGTAGCTCCTATTGGTCTCTATTATTATGATAAATACGAGGAATTAAAAGCAAAAGCTAAAAAATCAAGCTTAATTACCCATGCTCATCCTTTAGGGAAACTTGGAGCCGCCTTACAGGCTTTAGTTGTCGGCTATGTTATTAATCAAGATCCTAGGCAAAATTTATCACAAGGGGATTGCTTAAAATTTTTGGCGAATACTTTAGAGATAGAAGATACCGAGTTTAGTCATAAGCTAAAAATAACCAAAGAACTTTTAGCTAATAAACCAAAGCCAGAAGAGGTAGCAAGAAAATTAGGTAATGATACTAGAGTATTTAGCTCTGTACCAACTGCTATCTATTCCTTTTTGGCTAATGTTAATAGTTTTAGCGAGGCAGTTATGTATGCCATAACTTTAGGTGGGGATACAGATACATTAGGTGCAATGACCGGAGCAATAGCCGGAGCGTATCATGGTTTAAATGCTATTCCACAAAAGTGGCTCAAATCTTTAGAGAATAAGGAGAAAGGGTTGGATTACGTTATTGAATTAGGTGAAAAATTGTTTGAATTAAAATAATTATAAATGAATTTCATAATTAAGTGAATTCCACAATTAAATTTCAGGCATAATTAATTATACAAAATCCTTAGTTATATTTTTATTAAAAGAACTCATTGATGAGTTCTTTTTTTTATTTCTATTTCGTATAATATAATAGGTCCAATAGGCATTAAAATATATGCTTAGAGCATCGAGACTTACTTATAGTGAATAAATCTTTTTTAGGTTATGGAGGATTAATTAATGATCTTTATTAAGAACAAGATAGTTTCTAGTATGGCATTATTAAGGATAATTTCCGGAGTGATTGAGTTTACAGCTGCATTATTGATGTTAAAGTTTAATTCAGTAGAAAGAGCTATGCAGTTAAACTCAGTATTAGCTATAGTAGGACCTACTGTCTTAGTATTAGTAACAACATTAGGATTAATCGGGATTGCTGATAAAATTTCAATCTTAAACTTTATAATTATTGGCTCTGGTGTAGCTCTCATTTTATTGGGGATTAAGATTTGAATTGTATTAAAAAAGAATTAAATAAAATTTTGAGATAAGGAGTGATTAGTAATGGAGACAAAAGACCTACAAAATGGCTGGGAAGTAGATATTAACTTCCCATTACAAGGACGCAAATTAAAACCTCGTGACATTGGATTAACTATGATGTTGGATAAGGGGTTAGGATTACGTCAGACTGAAGATCTATTAGAATTAGCAGCTGATTATATTGATTTTCATAAATTAAGTTTTGGGACTTCAGCTCTTTATCAACCAGAAATTTTGCAGAAGAAGATAGAATTAGTAACCTCATATGGTATAGATATTTATCCAGGCGGGACATATTTAGAGATAGCAGTTACTCAAGGAAAGTTAGAACAATATCTAACTAGAGCTAAAGAGTTAGGATTTACAGCTGTCGAAGTTTCAGATGGAACGATAGAGTTAACTTCTAATTTGCGTTCAGCAATCATTAGGCAAGCTGCTGAATATGATTTTAAAGTTTTAAGTGAAGTAGGTAAGAAAGATAAGAATAAGAAATTTAGATTATCGAAGATAGTTAAAAAATTAAAGCAAGATATAGATGATGGAGCTTATAAAGTTATAATCGAAGCTAGAGAATCAGGAAAAGGAATTTCAATTTATGACGAAGAAGGTGATATTGATGAATTTAAAATGGAGCAATTATTGTTAGGGGCCTATGACCAGGGTGATATTATTTGGGAGGCTCCACTTAAGAAGCAACAAGTGATGTTCATCAATACATTAGGGCCAAATGTTAACTTAGGAAATATATCTCCAGATGAAATTTTAGCTTTGGAATCATTACGAGTAGGTGTTAGAGGAGATACATTTAAGACAGCACTTTTACAAGAAGATAAGAGGATAGGGGTGGAATCAAAATAAATGAAGGTAGATGTAGTATTAAATGCAAATCAAATAGTGAAAGAAAGAATAAAAGATAAATTAATAATTGCAATAGATACTTTTAGAGCAACTACTACAATCATAACTGCCCTGGCTAATGGTGCTAAAGAAGTAATTCCAGTTGAGAATAGTGCGAAGGCATTAAATTATCGTAGGTTAAGTCAAGATATAATTTTAGCTGGGGAACGCAATGGTAAAAAGATCTCTCAATTAGATTTAGGTAATTCTCCTTTAAGCTATAATAAAGAGATAATCAAAGATAAGAAGATAGTCTTAACTACTACTAATGGAACCAAGCTTTTATTAAATTTGATAGGAGCTAAGAAGGTATATATAGCAGCATTCATAAACTTAATGGCTGCAGCTAAAAGAGTGCTTAAAGAAGACGAAATAATAATATGTTGTGCTGGTATGCGGGGAGATTTTTCTTTAGAAGACTTTATGACCGCCGGAGGTTTAGTGCATAAATTAAAAGAATTAGATATAGATTTAGAATTAACAGATGGAAGCTTAGCTGCTTATCAGAGTTATCTAATGAATAAAGATGATTTGATTAAGGTACTAAGCCAAAGTAGAAATGGAAGCCGGTTAATCTCTTTAGGTAAAGAAGGAGACGTCAATTATGCACTAAAAGAGAATCTGTTTGATTTAGTTCCTATTTATAAAAAAGGTAGAATAATTATTTAAAAAGTAAATTTTAAAGAGGTGTAGAGGTTGGGAAATGGCTATATATTAATCTTTATTATCTTTTTTTTAGGTATCTTAGCTAAATCTAATATACTTTCATTAGCAGCAGTTATCCTATTTTTGTTAAAAGTTTTAAAACTTAAATTGGTCTTTCCTATTTTAGAGAAGCAAGGGTTAGATTTAGGGCTGTTATTCTTGATCCTGGCAGTCCTAGCGCCTTTAGTTACTGATGTAAAAGCTTTAACAGACTTGGTAAATATTTTTAAGTCTCCATTAGGCCTTTTAGCTTTAACAGGTGGTTTATTAGCTACTAAATTAAATGGAATGGGGCTTAATTTATTAGAAAATCAGCCCCAATTAATTGTAGGAATGGTTATTGGGTCTTTAATTGGAATTATATTTTTAGACGGTATACCGGTAGGTCCATTGATGGCCGGTGGCATTACTGCATTCTTTTTGAGAATAGTACAGATTATTATTAGTTAAAGGGGCGGTTAGGCTTGATTATTAGTTTTTGGTTTTTGATAGTTGGAATCTTAATCTGGCTTATAATTAAGCATCCAATTAAACATTCACAAAAAGATAAAGATAATTATGGTTATTTCTTCAATAATAAAAATAAAAGGGACGAAAATTGATTCTATGATGAATCATTATTAGATTGCTGATTATCTTGTTGATTTAGAGCCTTCGCTATTTGAACCTTGGCCATTATCTTCAGCTGAGATTATCTTTTTTTCATCCAAGAAAGTAAAGATTAACCCAGCACTTATTATTCCAATTCCTGCTCCTCCAAAGAACATAACTCTTTCGCTTATTCTATTTAATAGACTAAAAGTAGGAGGACCAAAGGCAACACCGATAAACCTAACACTTCCATATAACGATGTAATTCCTCCTCGCTCTTCACTAGGGGCAGAACTAGTGACTAATGTATTAACTGATGGTAAGATTAAGCCACTACCAACTCCAAGAAGAGAAAGTATACTAATATATAGATAAAGATTACGAATAAAAGGCAATAAAGTCAAGATAATAGCATTAATAGTTAATCCTAAAGCAAGAGCATGTTTAAAATATTTGCCTTTGTTCTTTAGATAAACCCCTGTAAAATACGATGTAGTAGACATAAAGGAGATAGGAATTGCAATTACTAAACCTTTAATTAAACCTTTAACATTATATCTCGTTTCTAGAATATCAGATAGATAAGATAGTACTCCAAAGAGCAAGAAGAGAACGACCATCCCACCTAATAGACTGAATAATAAAGAGACACCTCTTTTTTTAAAGATCTCTTTAATATTACCCAAATATTCATTAATAGACTGTTGTTTAATATTATCTTCAGGTTCTTCAGCCAAGAACCAGATAGCAGCAGTAATCGGAATAGCTAAAAAAGCATAAGAAAAGAAGAGAGCATACCAAGAGATTAAAGCAATAGCTGCACCTAAAATAGGACTTAAAATCTTGCCTAATCCATTGGCTGATTCAATAATTCCTAGGGCTTCACTTCGTTGATTAGAAGTGAAGATATCACCGACTAAAGCCATAATAATTGGGGCTGTGCCTGCTCCACCAATTCCTTGAATTACTCGACTAACTAAGATGACTTTATAAGCTTTTTCACCTAAAAATATTGCTGCTAAACCAGCAATTAATCCTCCAAAACCATAAAGAATCAAAGATGGTATAACTATCTTTTTACGGCCGATTCGGTCAGATAGATAGCCTAAGAAAGGAATCGCTATTCCAGCTGAAGCAGAAAAGAGCGTAATTAAGAGTCCAACTTGAAATTGATTTATATTTAAAGCAGATTTAATTTTGGGGAATTCGGGAATTAACATAGAGTTACCTAAAACCATTAAAAACGGAACAGATGCAAATGCTGCTAGCATTTTTTTATATTTGTTGTCCATTAACTTAAATCCTCCTGATCACTATAATTAACTCCGTATCCACCTTTTGGAAAGTGCCACTCAATATTATTATGAGGGCATCCATAAGGACAAGCTAAACATTCAATACATCTAGTATATGAAACTTTAATTTGATTACTTTCTTCATCCCATGCAAAGACACGTGTAGGGCAGTAGTAAGTGCAAGGTTTATTTTCACATGCTTTTAGACAAGTCTTTCTATTCTTAATATCAATATGTGACTCATCATCTGGTTTAATCTTAATATAATCAAATGGAGATTCTTCAGCTTTTAAAAAGTTAGACATTAAAAGATCCCCCAATCTTGAATACCATAGTAAAGGTCAGTAAGTGTTTTTTTAGTAGGTTGCATACCAAAGATTTCATCTTTAATCTTTTTCATCTTAGTTTCAGATGCTTCAATACCAACTGTAAAGAAGCGATAAGCAGCATCATTAGCAGCTTTTGTTAATAAGAAATCAGCGTCAGGATGTTCTTTATAATATTGTTTTGAATTTTTACTCTTCTTAATACTCTTCATAAAGAAACTATCCATAATTCTTTTCTTATATCCTTTTAACACTTTAGCAGTATAATCTTGGGCAGCTCTAGCTTGAGCTATAGTTTCAGCAGCATAGAGCCCAGACAACATTGCTATATCAGTTCCGCGTCTTCCACTAACCATCATTGCTGCATCACCAGCTACTAGGATACCATCATCATAAAGAGTAGGGATACTTTCATAACCACCTTTAGGAATGATATGTGACTTATAAGCAATAGGTTTAGCATCGCTAATTAATCTTTTGATTAACGGGTGTTCTTTAAATCGTGTAAGTAGTTGATAAGGACTAACTCCTTTACTATTAATTTGATTTAAATAACCACCGACGATTATTGAAATTGAGTCTTGATTAGTCCATAGACCGCCTTTGCCCACTACACTAGCAGTTGGATAACCAATCATACCAATATTACTTCCTTCACCTGGTTCTAGATTAAAACGAGATTCAATCTTTTTAGCTGGGAGGGCTAGTTCTTCTTTAACATAGAGAGTTAGACTCGATGCTTCGATACTTCCTCTTAATCCAGCCTTTTGAGTTAGGTTTGCACTTGCTCCTTCAGCTAATAATACTACATCAGCATAGATAACTTCTCCATTATCTAATTTTACCCCATCAACCTTCTTTTTAAGCAAGCCAATTTTTTCATAAACTAAGTCTACTGCTAAAGTTTCAGTCATAAGTTTTGCTCCAGCTTTTACTGCTTGATTAGCGAACCAAGGGTCAAACTTACTTCTAATAGCTGAAAATTTGTTATATGGCTCTTCATTAAACTTTAAACCGGTAAAACCTGCTTTAACAGCAGAAGTTCTATCCATTAACCATAATTCATCAGTGATTATCGTTCTTTCAAGAGGAGCTTCTTTCCAAAAACCAGGAATGATTTTAGCAGTTGGCTTTCGATAAATGCTTCCACCAAACATATTTTTGCTTCCAGGCTTTTTTCCTCTTTCAATAAGGGCTACTGATAGGTTATTTTGTGCTAAGAGAAGTGCTGCTGTTGAGCCAGCTGGTCCTGCACCAACAATGACTACATTATAACGATCATTTCCCATATTTTTCTCCCCTTCAATTAGGTTACTTAATACAACTTTAGTTTTAACGATTATTAATATTTTATTCTCAGTTGTGTATGATATCTCTAAAAAGAGTTTAAAATAAGATTGACAAGTTTTATGAGGTGATAATAATGAATAAGAAGTTATTAATTGCTTATTTGAATTGGTTTTATACTTTAGAATTAGAACAAGTTACTCTCTATAAAGAGCAGGCTAGAGCAAGTAATGATGATTATATTAAAGAAGTTCTTAAGCATTTAGCGGCAATAGAGCAACGACATGTTGAAAATATTAGTAATAGTCTTAAAAGATTAGGAACAAACCCTAGCAAAGTTGGAGAGATCATTGGACCAATTTTTGGTAAACCATTTAGTGAACTGACGACTATGTTTGGTACAGTTAATCTATTTAGGGTTAATATTTTATTGGAGACGCGAGCAACTCGAGATTATCAAAATTTAATTGAACGAGTTGATGATAAAGAATTATTAAATGTTTTAATAGAAAATTCAATTGAAGAAGACCTACATCGTAGTTGGTTTATTGAACAGAAGCGTCAGTTAAACAAGCAAAAGCAGTCAAGAAAGAATTAATCAATAGTTTAGTCGGGTAGGTGAAGATGATGATTAATCCAGATGATAGGATTTCTACACGTCAATTATATATTATGGTAATTAGTATCTTAATCGGTGTTAATACATTGATTATACCGCGATTAATGACTAGTGTAGCAGGGGTAGATGGTTGGATTTTACCGATTACTAGTGGTATCGTAGTCATTATAAATATGTATTTACTAATAAGAATAAATTCAGCATTCCCTAATTTGACTTTTATCGAATATAGTGAAATAATTTTAGGTAAATTTATAGGTAAAATACTGAGTTTAGGATTATTATTATACTTTTTATTCTTAACTTCAATTAATATTAGACTATTTAGTTCAGCTATTAAGCCATTTTTAATACCTCAGACTCCAATTGAAGTATTATTACTCTCGACTTTAATAATGCCCACTTATCTAATCAGACATGGAGTCGAACCAATAGCTAGATTTAATGAATATATTACAATTCCAGCTTTGGCTTCATTAGCTATGCCTTTATTTCTAATAATCTCTATACCATATTTTGACCTTGGCAAGTTATTGCCCTTCTTTAGTAGTGGGATTTATAAGATTGCTCAAGGTTCGTTAATTGGTTATGGTGCTTCAGCATTTTTAGGTTTAGGAATGATGTATTTATTATATCCTTATATTAAATCATCAGAAAGAGATAATATTTATTCATCAGTAATCATGGGCATTATAACAGTTATTGTGATCTTTGTTCTCTTTATAATCATGACTATAGCAGCCGTTGGAGCTGTAGAATTAAGTTATATGACTTGGCCAATAATTAGTATTTTAGGGTCTATAGAAGTTCCGGTAGTAGAAAGAGTAGGTAGCCTCTTTATTGCTATTTGGGCTACAATATCTTTCACTACTACGTTAGTCTTAACTTTTGTTGGTAATGGCTTAGGTTTAGCCCATTTTTTAAATTACAGAGAATTTAAACATTTAATCTTACCTGGCATGGTGCCGCCTTACTTTCTAGCTTTGTTGCCAGGAACTATAGATGAAGTTTTAAAAGTAATGTATTATATAAATTATATTGGAAAGTTCTACTTGATTTTTTTACCACTAATCTTATTTGTAGTCTTTAAAATAAGAAATTTAGATAAATATGGGAGAAAATCAAACAAAAAAGAACAATAATCATAAAAAACTTTAAAAAGCAAGGTTATTATTATATAATTGAATTGGCAAATATATAACGCACATAAGTAATTAAGACTCTTGTATAATTAATTATTGACGCTCAAAAAATTGGCGTTAAATATGCTTGAAATTTAATTATAAAATTTGCTTAACTATAGATTAACAAATAACATATAATATTTTGGGAGTTGATTTTATTGCACGGTTATTATGGATCAGTTAATTCGGGATGGATAGAAGTGATTACTGGAGTGATGTATGCTGGTAAAAGTAATGAACTAATCAGAAGAATTGAAAGGGCAGTTATTGCTAAGCAAAGGGTTGTTGTCTTCAAACCAGATATTGATGATCGATATAGTGAAACAGAAGTTGTAGCACATAATGGAAATAAGATCGAAGCTAAAATTGTAAAACGCGCAGGTAAGATTAAAGAGAAGATCAAAGAATTAGACAAAAAGCCAGATGTAATTGCAATTGATGAGGGTCAATTTTTTGATAATGGCTTAATTGAATTAGTAGAAGATTTAGCTAATCAAGGATATCGAGTAATTGTAGCTGGATTAGATATGGATTTCGCTGGACGGGGGTTTGGTCCTATGCCTGAATTAATGGCAAGAGCAGAATATGTTACAAAGTTACATGCGGTTTGTGTAAAATGTTCGAATCCAGCTACTCGGAACCAACGTTTAATTAATGGGGAGCCGGCTAGTATTAATGACCCAGTAATAGTAGTCGGAGCAGATGAGAAATATGAAGCTAGATGTAGAAATTGTCATCAAATTAAAGCATAATTTTTTAGATTAATATCTTTGAATTAAGTCTTTGGAAGTGATATAATTTACTGCAAAAGGAGTGATTAGTATTGGAAAAACCAGTTCGGTTTGGTGAGAGTGGCGAGGAGATGTTTGGTGTTTTGCATATTCCAGAATGTAAAACTAGCTATCCCAAACCAGCAGTAATCTTTTGTCATGGTTTCAAAGGAGATAAGGTCGGACCACATAGACTTTTTGTAAAAATGGCGAGAAGATTAGCTAAGAATGGGATTTTAGTTTTTAGGTTTGATTACCGTGGTTGTGGAGAAAGTTTAGGACGATTTGTAGATACTACAATCTCTAGTCAAATAGATGATACTTTAACTGCTATTAATTTTGTAAGCCAATTAAAGAGAGTAAACTCTTCACAGTTAGGTTTATTAGGTTTAAGTTTGGGAGGGGCAGTTGCTTCTTGTGCTGCAGCTAGGTCAAAACAAATTAAAGCTTTAGTCTTATGGTCAGCGGTAGCAGATATTCAAAAAGTATTTTTAAGTCAACGACCAGAAGATGGTTCTTTAGAACAGATTAATGAAAAAGGATATATAGACTTAGAAGGATTTAGGTTAGGAAAAGAATTTGTTATGGAAGTTAACCAGATAAATCCATTGACAGAGATTAAAGAATACAAAGATTTAGTTTTTTTAGCACATGGAAGTGAAGATGAAGTTGTACCTATAGAAAATATTGAAAGTTATTATGATACTGTAATAACTAAAAAATGTCAAAAGCATATAGTTGTAGGGGCAGACCATACATATAATAGTTATGAATGGGAAAAGGAAGTTATGGAAAAGACACAGCAATGGTTAATTGAAAACTTATAGCGAATTATTGAAAATTGTGAGGTGAGTAATAATTAAATCTAAAGCAGAGATTAAGGATATATTAGATATATTAGCAGATAAGTATCCGAATCCAGAAACTGAATTAAATTATGAGACACCTTTTCAACTCTTAATTGCTACTATTTTATCGGCTCAATCTACTGATAAACAGGTAAATAAGGTAACAATTAAGTTATTTGAAAGATATAGAGAGCCAAAAGACTTTATCGATATGACTATTGAAGAATTAGCAAAGAAGATTCAAGGGGTTGGATTATATCGTAATAAAGCTAAATATATAATTGATACGTGTCATAAATTAGTAGAAGAATATGATTCTCAAGTCCCAACAACTCGCAAAGAATTAATGAGGTTATCTGGAGTAGGAAGAAAGACTGCTAATGTAGTTCTAAGCTGTGCTTTTGGTCATAATGCGATAGCTGTAGACACTCACGTCTTTAGAGTAGCGAATCGATTAGGAATAGCTAGTAGTAAGACGGTAGAAAAGACAGAAAAAGATTTAATGGAGAAGGTTCCAAAGAATTTATGGTCTGCTGCTCATCATTGGTTTATCTTTCATGGGCGAGAAGTCTGTAAAGCTAGAAAGCCTCGTTGTGAAGAGTGTTCATTACAAAAGCTATGTGACTATTACTTACAAACTTAAGTTAGGAGTTGGAGAAAAGGGATGGATGATTTTTCTGTAGAAGGACAGGTTACTGAAGCTGAGGTATTGGAGCTATATGGCTATCAGTCAGTAGATGAAGTCAGTACTAAAATTCGTGAATCTGTTAATAAAATGATTGCTAAGGGCGAAGAATTAGCGGAGTATAGAGCTACTAATTGTGTAATAGACAATATAGAAATAGATGATGATAAAGGAATAATTATATTTAATGATTCTTATCAGTCAGATTCTTCTTATCTAGCTAGTAAATTAAAAGGAGCTACTCAAGCCACTATAGGGCTAGTTAGTATAGGTTATGAAATAGAAGAGCAAATTAATGAATATTTTGCTGAAAACAACTATTTGGCTGCTACAATCTTAGATTTAGTAGGCAATCGATTATTGGATAAATTGACTAAAGAAGTATGGCATATTGTACGGAGTAGTAGTTTAGCAATGGATTTAGGAGTCAGTGGTTACTATAGTCCTGGGGAAGGTGATTGGGATCTAAAGTCTCAAGAATACTTATTTGACTTAGTAGATGGTAAGAAGATAGATGTTAACCTTACTAATAGTTATGCTTTAGTTCCACAGAAATCACTTTTGTTTATTATAGGACAGGGGCCGGACCTAGATATTGAGGATTATGATCCTTGCTCAGATTGTACTAATGAAGAATGTCAATTTAAAAAGAATAGATAATTCACGAGTTGTCATTTAGTTGGTAGATAAAACTAAGAACTTCAGCTACTACTTGATAAAGTTCGTTAGGTATTTCTTTACCTAGGTCTAGTTGGATTAGATTTTCTATTAAATCTTTATCTTCATAGATGGGAATATCGTTCTCTTTTGCTTTAGTAATAATTTTTTTAGCAATTTCATGATCACCTTTGGCTATTATTTGTGGTGCTTCATTAGTTTCTGAATCATACTTTAAAGCAACAGCTCTTTCTTTTATTGTATTTTTATTCTTATTTTTAGGTTTTGAATCATTCATTAGAATTTCCTCCTTTAAATAGTGAAGTCAATATTATGCAATATATCTTTAAAGTTAAGTGAATTAGTGTTTAAAATTTTTTCTTCTAAATCATTTTCAAAATCTAAATTAGGTTCAGCTTCAGCAGGCAATATTGAATAATTTATGGTTTTTATTTTATAACCTAAATCTATGATTTTGCTCTTTAAAGTTGAAATTTCTTCTTTAAATCTATTTAGTACTTTTTCGGATTTAGTCTTAATATTAATCATTAATTTTTGATTATTAAAGTTTAGTTCTACATTTATTAGTCCTAAATTTTCAGTCTCTAGTTTTAACACCAATTTCAAACTATTATTTTTATGATTAGAATCTTTCTCTTTTCGTTGATTATAAATAGTTAAATGTCCGGTAGTTAAATCATTTTCATTAATTTGTAAAGGTAACTGTAAATAAAGGAAATTAGTGTCATAACTTTCATTTTGATGCATAATTAATTTTTGACTGGTTAAATTATATGTAGCCTTATTAATGATGTGGTTTAATAAGGGGTTGTCACTGCTTTTAAGAGTATACAGAAATCCTTTTAATTTCGAATTTGGTTTAAAATTATTATTTAATAAGTTTTTTTCTAGATCTAATCCCAGATTTGATATTTTAGTCTTAAGTTCTTGAGTACTAAATTTATTATTATTCGGCTTTAGGATAAAACTATTTAACTTATGCAAACTTTTTTGCGAAATTTGTTTTTCTTCCATTATATTTTGAAGATTATTAGCAATATTAGGTTTAGTTATTAGAAAGTTTGTTAATAATTTAATATTGGAAGTAGAAATATTGAGATTTGTTCTTTTCAAAAGAACAATCGACTGAATAATAGAATTTAATTTTTTCTGTTCATTATTAGTTAAAGAATTAATATATAATAATAGATCTTTATCGAGAGGTAATTGATATTTGATGAACTTTTGAATGAGTTCTTGGTTCAATTTATTTATTGGCAAATTTAGCTTTTGAAGAATATCACTTATAGTTTTAGAGTTTGAAGTTTGGGTACTAGAATTAGAATATAATTTATGGGGTGCATTATTGATTAGTTTTTGTAATTTTTTTAGGGATTTAGAATCTAAACTTGATAATAAGATATTATTTGGAATTTTCATGATATCACCTCATAACTTATAATTTCATATATTTTAAAAATTCTTGGTTAATTATCATTAATCCTTTAATAAAAAATATTATTTGTTGGAATTATAAAGGAATATTTTAGTATTTTGTCGAAGTAATATGAAAGAAAGTATTATTTAAGAATTTAAAGTAAAATATAATCTAAGAAGTAATCAGGAGTTGATGTCTGGATGTTCTTATTAGGAGATTGCCGAATAAGTGATTGTGAAATGAAGAATTTGTTAATTCTATTAGGTAAGTTAGTTATTAATAATTATCCAGTAATAATTTTAGAATATAATCATCAATTATCTACAGAATTAAAAGAATTAATGACTACAGTAATTAATAATTTACAAATTTGTAGTCAGCTTGAAAATAAAATATGTGATTTACAAACCAAATTAGATGTTGATTTAGAGGATGAAATTTTGGACCAAAAACTAGAATTCTATACAAATTCTCTTTCGTTAAAAAGTAAAAGGTTAAAAGAATTACAAGTGGATAATTATCAACTCTTAGCTGAGATTGGAGAAAAAGTTTTCGGAAGAAGGATATTAAGTGAAAGAAATGAATTTACTAATATTTATTTAGAGTTAGAAGAACTCATAGAAAAGGGTGGATGTATTAAGGATATTAAAATGAGTTACAAGAATAAAGAAGTGACTAATCAATATTCAAAAAACAAATTAAACTATATTAATCTTTAAAAAGGTTGTATAGAGCTTATTTAATTAAATTAATGCAAAAATTATAAATACATATACTAACTATTTAAAAGAAGAGCATGATATTATGTTCTTCTTTTATTTTTTAGCTTGAAAGATAAACAGGAAAAGTAATAAAGTTTATAGAATACTACTATCTGATGGTTAAATAGCGAGATATTAGGAGTGATTGCAGTTGTTATTTTATGAAGGAACTAAACAGAAGCAATTAGGATTATTTAATAAAAAGAATGCATCTAAAAGAAGATTTAGTGAATTAAGTGAGATCAAGAAAATTGCATCAAATTGTAAAAGGTGTAGCCTGCATGAAAAATGTAATCGATTAGTCTTTGGTGCTGGAAATCCTAAGGCAGGTTTAATGTTTGTAGGAGAAGGTCCTGGTAAAACTGAAGATGAAAAAGGTATCCCCTTTGTTGGTAAAGCTGGACAATTATTTAATAAAATATTAGAGGCTGCAGATATTAATAGGACAGATGTCTATATTAGTAATGTAGTTAAATGTAGACCGCCTAATAATCGAAATCCTAAAATTAAGGAAATGAAAAGTTGTTTATGGTTTTTAGCTCAAGAAATTAAAGTAGTTCAACCAACTATTATTGTCCCTTTAGGGTCAGTAGCATTAAAAGGTTTGATAAATCCACAAGGTAGTATTACAAGATTACGAGGCAAATGGATAGAAAGATCAGGCTATTATTTTTTGCCTACGTTTCATCCAGCAGCATTACTGCATAATGAAAGTAGGAAAAAGCCTACATGGCATGATTTTTTAAAAATAAAGAAAGCATATGAGCGTTATCTTGAATTAAAATCAAAAGGTGAGTGGTGATATTAAATTTTCTCTTGACAAGTTTGAAGTGATTTGCTATAATATTTAATGTCGCTTAAATAATTGACAGTTGACTATTGACAATTTTAAAATCAAAAGATTGAAGATAGTTGTCAAGAGTTGTTGTCAATTATAAATTGTTAGCGTGAGCGAGAGAAAAAACATTTTGAATTCTCTCTTGACACGTTTCTAAATATTTGTTACACTATTACTTGTCGCTTGAGCAGTTGACGATTGACAATTGACAATTGACAATTTTAAATTCAAAAGATTTAAAGATAGTTGTCAAGAGTTGTTGTTAATTATAAATTGTTAGCGTGAGTGAGAGAAAAAACATTTTGAATTTTTTTCTTGACAAGTTCCGAAAGTTTTGTTACACTGTTAATTGTCGCTTGAAGAAATGCGACAGATTATAACTTGTCTAGCAAAATTATTTTTAAGTTTTTCTTGACAAGCTTTCGATGACATGATAGAATGATAAATGTCGCTGAAAAAGTGACAGCAA
>Ga0079294_100007_pt1 | contig 73658 bp, 80 predicted proteins | sample Wag4S2014_12_3_FD_74790 | JGI IMG/M metagenome (GOLD analysis project Ga0079294, IMG submission 74790) | Deep subsurface shale carbon reservoir microbial communities from Ohio, USA - Utica-2 Time Series 2014_12_3 | ecosystem: Environmental > Aquatic > Deep subsurface > Shale gas/oil reservoir >... | reverse complement strand
TATTTTCTTGTTGACAAGATAAACATTTTTCTTTCTGATCTCTGTTTTTTTTATTTATTTTATTATTATCTTCTGTTGTTAAATAATTACTTAGTAAAATTTTTGTCATTGAAGGATAGATAAAGACCTCTTCTCTATAAACAGCTCTAATAGCAGACAATAATTCAACATCAGCTGCTTTCTTTAATATATAACCTGAACCACCTGCTTCTAAGGCTTCTTTAAAGTATCCTTCTTCTTCATGGACAGTTAAAATAAGCACTTTGCTTTTTAAATTACTAGCAGTAATCTTACGCGTAGCCTCCATGCCGTCAATTCCAGGCATAGATAGATCCATTAAAATTACGTCTGGTTTGAGCTTCCGAGCTTTTTTTACTGCTTCTTTCCCATTAGTAGCTTCCCCAACTACTTTAATATCTGATTCATTATCAAGAAGAGTCATGATCCCTTTTCGAACCAATGAATGATCATCACTTACTAAAACTTTAATCATCAAACTCCTCCTCAATTACTGATTTATTATCGACCGGTATATTAACATAAATTGTAGTTCCAATCCCTTCTCCTGTTTCAATTGTTAGTTCCCCACCTAATAGATCAGCACGTTCTTGCATTCCAAAAAGACCTAAATGTTCTTGAGTTTGATTACTAGTTCTAAAATCCTCTAAATTAAAACCACATCCATCATCCTCTACAATAATCAATAGATTCCCATCATTATTATTCATTATAACACTAATATTGTCAGCATCTGCATAGCGAAGAGCATTAGTCAATGCTTCTTGTACAATTCGATAAACTGTAATCTCTACTTCTTTTGGAAATTTAGTATTAATTAAACCATTAATATGCAACCCTATATCTTTACCCCAATATTCGGATGATTCCTTAATATAATTTTCAATAGCCGCTGCTAAACCTAAATTATCTAAAATACTAGGTCGCAACTGCCGAGCTAGCAAATTAATCTCATCTAAGACTTTAGCTATCGTCTTTTTCATCATCTTTATTCTTTCATTAAATTCTTCTTGTTCATCAGTATTCTCTAAATTAGCTAAAGCTAAATTTAAACTGGTCAATGCTTGACTAGTTTCATCATGTAATTCTCTAGCAATTCTTTTTCTTTCTTCTTCTTGAGCCATAATTACCTTATTTAATAAATACTGTCTTCTTTCCTCTTTTTTCTGTAACTGTTTCCATAATTTTTGCCGTTCAATAGCTGCTCTTTGTAACTTGACAGTCATCTGATTAAAAGCTTGGCCTAACTTCCCTAATTCATCCTCAGCCCAATCTAAAGACACTCTATAGTCAAGCTTTCCTGACCCAACTTTTTCTGTAGCAATAACCAATTCACTTAATGGCTCATTAATTAAATTTGCTAAAAAATAAGCAATAGCAACTCCTAAAAGCGAAACCAATATTGTACTAAACCAAAGTAAATATTTTAGTTTAATTAATGCTTGATTAATATAGATTTCGCTAACTCCGAGCCTAACTATTCCATAACGTCCCTGCCAAATAGGTACTGCTATATCATGAATAATTCCATCTTCATTTTTAAAAGTCTTACTACTATAACCTTGATTTGAATTTATCTGATTAAAACTAATTAATCCTTTAGGAATTTTACTTCCAAAACTATCTGCTACTAATTCTCCTTGCGAGTTAATAACTAAAATATAAGCTAATTCCTGATTGTTCTGCATTACATCTTTAATCAATTGGTGTAAGCCAAAAAGGTTATTAGTTAATAAGAAATCCTCACTGCGAACTGCCATATATCGAGCCAAGGAAACTCCCTGCTTCTCTAAATCATTTCTCAACACTTGCGTAAATATATCTCCTGATTCTAAAATTAATAATGATGCTAATAACAAAATTAAAATAATAGCAATCCCCATGATTTTACCTTTGACTCCTACTAAGTTAAAGAAAGACTTAAATAAATTAGAACGTATTTGATTTATCATTCTTTTAATTCTCTCCTTAATTTTCGTACACTATTATAATCACTATCACTAACTTTTTTATAAGCATCTAAACCCATATTCTTTAATATTTCTTTTCCATTTGGAGACTCATCTAGCGTCATGAAAAACTCTTGTAAGTTCTGTTTGATTTCCACATCTAAACCTGGTCTAACTACAACTGGAGGTGTAGTAAATTTTGGAGATTCTTTAACTACCTTTAAATTATCTTTACCTTGTAAGTTTGTCTTTAAAAGCTGTTGGTAGACCATATGGTCCACTGCAGCTCCATCTACTATTCCTTCCGTAACAGCTTTAATTGAGTTATCATGACTATAAGTGAATATATAAGAACTAAAATAATTTTCAGGATTCATTCCTCTTCTTTTAAGAAGTGCCATTGGATAAGTGTAACCTGTAGTAGACATCGGATCAGTAAAAGCAAATCGCTTTCCTTGTAAATCAGTAAAACTATCAATTCCACTATCCTGTCTAACTAAAATATAAGAACAATATTTTGCCACTCCATCTTTTTGGGGAGCTGCTAATAATTCTAAACCAAAAGAGTCGTGACCACTAACATAACTAAAAGTGCAAATAAATGCCATATCTATCTCTCCAGCACGTAATAATTCATTAACTTCACTATACGTTTTTCGTTGCACTATCTCAACAGGCATATTTAATTTTTTCTCTAATAAAACCAACAATTCTTCATAATAAGTTACACTTTCTTTAGTTGACGTAATAGAAGCAAGTGATACACGAAGAGGGTCACTTTTTTTCGTATTATTCGCTTTAACTAATTTCAAATCAGATTTTGCAATTCGCTCATTGAACGAGACAAATGGATAATCGTTTTCAGTAACTAAAAATTTGTAACCAAAAATAAGACTACCAACTATTATTAAACTTAATATTAAAATTACTGTAATGGAAATTTTATTCTGCTTCATTTTAAGATTCCCCCTATCTTCTTTATTATAACATAAGTTATACATAATAGTTAAATAAATTATTAAACCACCAAAGAAATAAAAATTTCCTCGGTGGTTATGTCAAAATTGAAACTAAGTTTGTAAGATAGTATCATTTTTATTAAAATTCTAATTCAAACTAATTATAATTAATCTTTTATAGGTTCTAACCTTCATGAGAAGTCATCGTAACTTTACTAATTTCCTCTTCGTTTCTATCTAATATATAACCAGAAATTAATCCTAACAAAACCAAAATAATAGCTGCAATATTAAATATAGTCATATAACCAAAATTATTTAGGAGAATTCCATTAACTGCAGTACCTACTCCTCCACCAGTGATCATACAAAAAGCAACTAAAGCCATAACTGTTCCTGTTCGCGGTGCTCCAATCTGTTGAGCAGTAGTTACTAAAGTTGATTGTAGGAAGACAAATCCAAGTCCAAAGCCAGCTAAACTTAAGAAGAATAACCATGGATTTGTTAAGTATCTAAATAAAAATAATGATAAACTAGCAACTAACCCACCAATTAATATAATTTTGAAACCTATCTTATCTCTAATATCTCCTGATTTTTTACCACCAATTACTGATGCAATACCAAATCCAGTTAAGATTAAACCAATAGTTAAAACTTTATAATGGAACTGTTCATCTAAATAAGAACCTAAATAAGAAAAAGTACCAAAAACAGTATAACCTACGAAGAAGATTGATAGAAGAATCGGTTTAACTAATTTTTTATTTAAAATTGAAGTATAATAATTTATTATACCTTGTTCATTATGCTGTATTCTTTTTCTATCTTTAATCTTACGATACATCATTATTGCTACAATTAATTCCAATATTCCATAAACAAAGAATACCCAGCGCCAACTTCCAAATTGAGCTAAAACACCACCAATTGCTGTCGCAGCTCCTTGCCCTAAAAAGATAAGTCCCATAAAAGCACCTATAGCATTCTGTTTTTCTTTCTTTTCAAAGATATCTCCTAATAAAGATAAGGCTATAGGAATAATTCCCGCAGCAAAGATGCCGTTAATTGCTCTAAATCCTACTAAAGAAAAATAGGAAAAAGCTAAACCACTTAAACTACTAAATACAGCAGTTCCAAAAGCAGTAATATTGATTATATATGATTTGCCAAATTTATCTGCTAATGGTCCATAAATTAAAGAAAACAATCCAAATGGCAGCATATAGGCAGTAATTGCTGTTGCTGCCTTAGGTATATCCAAACTAAGTTCTCCTGCAATTCCTGGTAAAATTGGAGAAACGACAGTATTATCACCTTGTACTAAAAAACCTAATAACCCTAAAATAAGCAATAATAACTTTTTATTCTTTTTCACTATTATCCGCTCCTTTTTTAATTAAGTCTCTTTAATTTTAATATTTATATATGGTGAAATAATAATATTAATCTTAAAAAAAATAATGTAACCATTTTTAAATATAATCTTCTAATCTCTTTTTAACTTTTTTATATTTTGCTGTAAGTAATGGACTACAATCTTCTAGTTGATATTCTCCTTTAACAAATTTAGTAGCAAAAGCTAGACAGGTTACTTCTCCACATTTGCCACAATTTAATTGTGGTAAGTTCTTATATAATTCAGGAACACTTAGATTTTCTTTCGAAGTATAATCAGGTTCTATCTGATCTTTATTTTTATAAACACGATTAATCTCATCTTTCACCCAATCTACAAACTTAATCCCTTGGGTAGTATTACTTAGTTCATTTAAGACAATTGCTTCTGATTCTAACAAAATAACAGCATCATCTTTTTTTAATTCTAAGCTAGGCTTTTTAGCATAATAGATACTATCTGGATAAGTAGCATTTAAATATGGTAGTATTTCACTAATATCTGTGGAAGGACGAGTTCTAAATCTTATCTTAGTTTTATCCGCACCACATCTTCTAATCGCTTCTATTTCAATCTTCTTTAAAAACATCTCCTCTCCCCCTCTTTTCTACTGAAAATCTTATTAACTAAATAAACCTCAGTTTCTTTACTTTTACTTACACTCACCCCGACACTAACACCTATTTTATTTCTTGCAAAGCCTTAATTAAGTAATCAATCTCTGCTTTAGTATTAAAATAACCAATTCCAATTCTAACAGCACCACCTAATTCAAAACTACTAATCGTTTTGTGCGCATTAGGAGCACAATGCAGACCAGACCTAACCATAATGCTATATTCACTATCTAATTTATAAGCTACCTCTGCATGATCTAACCCTTCTAAATTAAAAGAAATAACTCCGACTCTTTTTGAGACACCTTTTTCACCATAAAGTATTAAACCTTCTATTTTCTCTAACTCAGTTAGAGCATACTCTATCAATTCTACTTCTTTTGCTCTAATCTGTTTGATTCCTGTATCTAAAATATACTCTACCCCAGCTCCTAAGCCAATTAACCCTACGGTATTAATAGTGCCTGCCTCATAGCGATTCGGCAGCTCCTTAGGTGCATATTCAGAAGTAGAATTATTACCAGTACCTCCTGTCTTTAGTGGTTTTAAATCTATTCCTTCACTAATATATAGTCCTCCGGTTCCTGTAGGTCCTAACAACCCTTTATGACCAGTAAAAGCTAAAAAATCAATATTCATTTCTTGTACATCGATAGGATACACTCCCGCTGTTTGAGCTGTATCTAATAAGAAATAAATTCCTGCTCCTTTGGCTATCTTACCCATTTCGATTGCAGGTAATATAGTACCTACTACATTGGAAGCATGTAAACAAGCAATTAACTTTGTATTATCTTTAATTTCATTTTCAATTTCATCTATATCAATTTGACCACTACTATTACATTCAATCTTAGTAATCTCTATTCCTCGGTCTCTTTCTAGCTCTTTTAAAGGTCGCCAAATAGCATTATGTTCTAAGCTAGTAGTAATTACGTGGTCGCCTGCTTCTAAAAGCCCCTTTAAAGCCAAGTTAATTGCTTCCGTGACGTTATGAGTAAAGACAATTCGAGTAGGATCTGATACATTAAATAATTGAGCTAAACTCTTACGAGTACCAAAGATAGCCTGTTCTGCTTGAAAAGCTTTTTGATAAGCGCCTCTCCCAGCGCTAACGCCATTATTTTTAAAAAATTCAGACATTTTATCATAAACAATATCCGGTTTCGGATAAGATGTCGCTGCATTATCAAAATAAACCTCCATCTCATTTCACCTCTTTCTTAATCTTTGAATATCATCGCCTAAATAAGCCTATTACTTATAAGAGTTCATAATCCTCTATGTATTTCTTACCTCAGTTAAAATCATTCTATACTTAATCTCTAGTCTGTGTCTAATCATTTTTTAAGAAATCACTAAATTTTCCTGCCTGCATCATGCTCATTACAGGCAGGAATTTAAATTTACAGTTCAGCTTTAATTAATTCTTTAATCTTTGCTACTTTAGGTACTTGACCTTTAACTTTAACCTCGCCATTAATCTCTAATCCAGGTGTACTTAGTATCCCGGCTTTAGCAATCTCACTCATATCCTCTACTTTCTCTACATTAGCAGCAACATCTAGTTCAGCTAAAGCATTAATTACATTTTCTTTTAACTTCTCACAATTACGACAACCTGGTCCATAAACTTTAATCTCCACCTTTAAACTCACCTCCTTTTTAACAGTGTCAGCAATCAGTGTCAATGATCAGATCCTGACACAGACAACTATCCACTTTCAACTATCAACTATTGTTAGCCTTAACTAAATCACTATATTAAACAGATAGCCTACACCAATAATCGATACTCCAACAATAGCCACAAATATCTTAATTAATTTTGGTTTAAGAACTTTACGCAAAATAACCATTTCTGGTAAAGATAGAGCTACAGTTGCCATCATAAAACTTAAAGCTGTTCCTGTAGCTACTCCTTTATTCATCAGTGCTTCTACAATTGGAATCGTACCTACTGCATTAGAATAGAGTGGAACTCCAAAGATAACGGCTACAATAACAGCAAATGGATTATCTGGGCCAGCATAATTAGCTAAAGCTCCTGTTGGTACATAACCATGAATCAAACCACCAATTGCTATTCCAATCATAACGAACTTCCAAATCCTACCTACTATGTCTTTTACCTGATATTTAGCATAATCAATTCTATCTTTCCATGTCATTGTTGAAACTTCTTCATCTTCCATTTCAATTTCATAAACATAACTTTCTACATATTCTTCTAAGCCTAAATAACCGATTAATATTCCACCTACTATTCCTACAGTTACTCCACTAATTAAGTATAGAGCTGCTATTTTAAAACCAAAGATTGAATAAAGTAATACTAATGCTATCTCATTAACGATTGGTGAAGTAATTAAAAATGAAAATGTTACTCCTAATGGTACCCCGGATTCAACAAAACCAATAAAGATCGGTACTGTAGAACAAGAACAAAAAGGTGATACTACCCCTAAAAAGGCAGCCATGGCATTACCTACAAATAATCGTTTCCCACTTAATAATTTCTTAACCTTCTCTGGTTGAAAGAAACTACGAATAATAGAAATCACAAAGATCATAACGCTTAATAATAGAATAATTTTAAGTGTATCATAGATAAAGAAATGTAACGCCTCCGCTAAATGTGCCTTTGGACTTAAATTTAACCAGTTATAGACTACTAAATCAGCAAATTCTGTTAACATAAGACCCCTCCTCATTCTTCATAATACTAATAACATCATTATATAATAAATTGCTAATATATTAGGTGAGAATAGATTATTCTTCCTCTTCTAAAGCAAGTTTCGTTTTATTAATCTGTTTCACTAATAGACTCTTCGCCGAATCTAATATCTCCCAAATTTCATCATCTTTTACTTTATATAAGACCATAACTCCATCTTTACGACTTTCAACAAGGTCTTGGTCCTTTAAAACCTTTAAATGCTGAGAAATATTAGATTGACTAAGTTCTAAGGCTTCATAAATATCACAGACACATAACTCCCCTTTCCTTAAAAGACTCAAAATTTGAACTCTTGTCGGATGAGCTAAAGCTTTGAATAGTTCACTTGTCAGTTTGCTAATTAATGTTGACATTTTTTAAAACTCCTTTGCTAGTAGATTAGATTCAATTATAATAACTATATTAATATATTCTAATATAAGTATAATTCACTTTATGAAATATGTCAAGTAAATTCATCCTAAAATAAAGATTTGTTTTTAGATATTCAATTATCAAATAGCATTCCACCATAAGTAAAAACCTAATAAAAGTAAAATAACTCCACTAACTTTTTGTATTTTAACACTTAAAGATTCAAATTTCTGAATTCGTTTCAAAAATCCAGTAAATGTACCGGCTAATAATAACGGAACACTCCTGCCTATTGAATAAAGAAACATAAAAATAGCTCCAAATAGCAGATTCCCTTTTACTGCTGTATAGGTAAGTAAAGTAGCCGTTATTGGCATAGTACAAGGAGAAGCTACTATAGCAAAAGGAATCCCTAATAAAAATGCCCCTATAAATCCTTTATAATTCCTTTCTGCACCTTTAAAACCTGGTAATTCAATAGAAATTACATCTAACAAAATAATCCCCATTAAAATTGAAATAAAGGCAGCAACATAATTTATTACTGTATAATCTGTTAATAAGCTACCTATAGCACTAGTAATTACTCCCATCACGGCCATTGTCAAAGAAAGACCCATTACAAACGATAATGATAGAAAAAAAGAATATAATTTACTCTTTTTACTAAATCCACCTACGTAAGCAACTACTAACGCTACCGTTGGTAACGTGCACGGGCTCAACCCACTACCTATTCCTCCCAAAAAAACCAATAAATACGAAGGGTTCTGTGATATGAGATTGTTCATTAATTTCTAACCGCCTTTTTTATTAAATTAATTGCATCTTCTTCTTTAAATAATCCCTGTATAAGTAAAATATATGACCATAGGTAAATCCTGTTGATAAGCCTTTTCTATTTTATCATTTAAAGACTCTACTGCTAAAGTACTTTCATTATTTAATGATTTTTTTATCATATAACTTCCTACTAACAAAAGAGTTATCACAAATAAAATTATAATTTTTTTATTTTTTGACATTTAAACAACCTCCCATAATAAAGTTATCCGTAATTTAAAGAAAAACATAATTTCATATACGATTGAAAAACCGGCTCACGGCCGGCTTTATTTAAATTTTTCAACCTTTACCATTATAACCAACAGAAAGCAATTCCCCATTCTTTATGATAACAGGTACTTTGGTAGCTTTATGCTTTTCTTTTATAATCCTGCATCGCTTTTTTACAATATGGACATCCTAGTTTTGTATAAATGATAATTTCATCCAAAATTAATCCCTCCTAAGTAATTTAACTTGTAGTTGGATGCTTCATCTTTTCTCTTTCCTGTTTTTCAACCTTGGGAGCAACTTTTTCTAAAATAAATTCTAAAGCTTCCTGAGGATCTTTATCAAGACATATTCTTTCCAATTGAAGTTGATCATCTTCGTCTAAGCCGATAAATACTTTGCCCATATTAATTCCCCTCCTTCTTTTAAAAAAACTTTCAGAACTAAATTCAAAGATTCTGTAACATTAGTAGTAAAAACAACACTTTCAGGATCTTCAATATTAAAAAGTTGAACTAAAAGTTTTCTTGTTTCCTGAACAATTTTTTCAGCTTTTACTGCCTTCCGGTAGCTACCCCGACCGGGACTTACACCAATTTTTCTTTGACAATTATCCATTGCCCGATAAACTTTCTCTGGTTTTGGAAAAGAAGTAGCTGCATTAATCTAAATAAATACTCAGTTTTCTCCCTCCTCTCTTACAACTTAGTTATTTTAATCCTTTTATATTTTTTATCTCTTTTTTTCTTTGATCTAATTCTTTTATAAGTATATCATCGAGACAAGCAAAAAAATCAACAATACAGGGAGCTTCTAAGTAATAATAATTTTTCAAACCTTCCTTTCTAGAAGCAATAATCCCCGCCTGTTTTAAAGTGCTTAGATGTTTTGATACAGCCGATTGACTAACATCTAATATTTCTGTTAATTCACCTACACATCTTTCTTTTTTTTCAGCTAAAAGATCAACAATTTCCATTCTAGTTCGATGAGCTAATGCTTTAGCTATATTGGCACGAAATTCATGAATACTTTTATTACTAATTTTAAGCACTCCTCTCTCGTCGTTTTTATTATCTTGATATATTAGATATTAATTACTATACAACTATATTACTATATGGTAATATAGTTGTCAAGATAAAATAACATTATTTTCATTTTTTGTATAAGAAAAGGACCCACATTAACGTAGGTCCTTAATAAATAATCTTATGCTTTTGATTTTTGCGGAAACCAATGTCTAGTTCGATTGGCTATAGCAACTAAACCTAGCATAACCGGTACTTCAACTAATACACCAACTACTGTTGCTAAAGCCGCTCCCGATTGCAAACCGAATATTGAAATAGCAGTAGCTACAGCCAGTTCAAAGAAGTTACTAGCCCCAATCATACTGGCCGGGGCTGCCACTGAATGCTCTAAATTCAACAACTTAGCTCCACCATAACCGATTACAAAGATAAAGAAGGTCTGAATTGTAAGCGGGATGGCAATCAATAATATATCAAGCGGATTATTTAAGATAATATCGCCCTGGAAAGAGAATAGAATAATTAAAGTTAATAATAATCCGATAATTGTAAAGTTATCTAGACTCTTAAGATAGACATTTTCAAACCAGTCAATTCCTTTATTCTTAATCAAATACTTTCGAGACAGATAACCGGCCACTAATGGAATCACAATATAGAGTACTACAGATAAGAATACCGTATCATAAGGAACTGAAAAATTAGTTACTCCCAATAGTAACATAACCAGCGGAGCATAAGCAAAGACTAAAACTAAGTCATTGACCGCTACCTGAACTAGAGTATAACTAGCATCACCATCGGTTAAATAACTCCAAACAAAGACCATAGCAGTACATGGTGCAGCTCCTAACAAGATCGCTCCAGCTATATATTGATCTGCTAATTCTGGTGTAATAAAAGCTCCGAAGATATTCTTAAAGAATAACCAAGCAAAAAAGGCCATCGTAAAAGGTTTAATTAACCAGTTAACTGTTAAAGTCAAACCTAATCCTTTAGGCCGTTTTCCAGCTTCCAAAATACTGCTAAAATCAATCTGAACCATCATTGGATAGATCATAAACCAGATTAAGATTGCTACCGGAATTGATACCTGGGCATACTCAAACTTGCTTAAAGTATCCGGAAAAGCAGGAAATAATTTTCCAATTAAAATTCCAGCAACTATACAGATAGCAACCCATAACGTTAGATACTTCTCAAAAAAGCCTAATCCTTCTGTTTCTTCTTTAACTTCTTTTTTTTCTTGACTCATAATTATTCCTCCTTAACATTTAATGAAAATTTAGAACGGCGAAAATTCCCCGGCTGGTTAATGCTTATGACCCTTCCACTATAAATCTGATAATTCCTAAAAACCTTTTAATATCTAACTCCAGTTTAGTATGGCTATCCATTATTTCATGATGTATATAAAGTATAATATTTGATTTAGTTAACTCTTTATAATCTGCTAAATTTTCTTTCGCTGGTCTTCCCTTAATTACTTGCGGAGGAGTCTTAGCCCCCTGAGTTGATACAGAAGTCAACTTTCCTCCACAACAGCTATTAATCTTTTGTTCTCTTATAATCAAAGCTAAATCTTTCTTTTGTGCATAATTTTTCAGTTCAGAACTAATTATAATCTTCACTGACATTCAAGCTCCTTTTTTCAATTCAATCTTACCTATTCTTCATATAACTTTTCTCCTGCTTCGATTAAAGTTTCTAATCCTTGAATCTCCTCAGCTAAAAGCGGCATCTTAATAATCGGAGCAGAAAACTTCTCTTTCATAACTTCTAGCTGTTCGTCCTGCATCTTACTTCTTTTTTTGAAGTAAGGCGTAGTACAGTGCTCTTTTGGCAAAATCTGATTAGCAATAACTAATTGGGTCTCTACATCAACCGTCTCTAACTCTTCCACTGCTCGGTGTGCTTCTAAAATCGGAGTGGTTTCCGGATAAACCACAAAAGCAAAAGTAGTCTGTTCTTTATCCTGTAATTTAGCAATAACTCGTTTAAACCTTTTCTGTGATTCTAAATCAGCTTCAGTACTTGTATTGATCGAGGTCTTAAACTCTAATTGTTGCTCCCAATTCATCGGTAACTCTAATAAGCGTAAAGTATGACCGGTCGGGGCAGTATCAAAGACAATTACTTCATACTTATCAGCTTCTGTATAATCAATAAATTTATTAAAGGAAGCCATCTCCTCTGTACATGGAGAATCAAGCTCTTCTTTAAGTCCCATTAACATCTCTTCTGAATAATTCTTCTCTTTAGCGTCAGCTAAGACATTCTCTTTATATTCTTCAGTTACTTCTTTGGGATCGATCTTAACTATGTCTAAATTATCAACGCCATCTACTTCCGTAACTTCACCTTTTACTTCCTGTTCAAAAACATCTTCTAAATGTGAAGCAGGGTCAGTCGTTAAGAGCAAAGTCTTATAACCTTCTCGTGCTAAATAAACAGCAGTTACTGAAGATAAAGATGTCTTACCTACACCTCCTTTGCCAGCAAAAAAGAGCAAACGCGTTTCTTTCTCTTGTGGTAATAGTACTTTAGCTGCTTCCTTCATTTAAGCTGCCTCCTTATAGAGCATATTAGCGACCTTTCTTAAAACCTCTATTCCTTTAATTTCCTGATCTAATAATTCCATCTTTTTAGCTGGCAAATCAAACTTTTCATCTATCTCTGCTAGATATTTCTGCTGCATCTCTCCTCGCTTCTTAAAGAAAGGATTCTTACACTCTTCTTCTGGTAAGATTCCATTAACGATTATTGAACTAGTAGCAATTCCGATCTCTGATAGCTCACTACTGGAACGTGCAGTTTCGCGAATGGAGCTGCCTTCAGGCTGCATTACAAAGATAAACTCTGTTCTTTCCTCATCTTTTAACAACTCAATCGCCCGGTCATACTTCTCTTTAGAATCCTGAATAGTCTGTACCGGCCCCATGCAGGTTTGACCGCTACCTTCAGCGCTTTCTTCGATATGCTTACTCCAATCAACCGGTAATTCCAATAATCTAATTGTATGGCCCGTTGGTGCTGTATCAAAGATAACCACATCGTATTGATCATCATCCATGAAGTCAATAAACCTATCAAAAGAGGCCATCTCTTCAGTACAAGGCGAATTCAACTGTTCTTCAACTACTTCTAACATTTCTTCATTAAATATATCACGCATCGGAGCTAGAGTCTTTTCTTTATACTCTTCTGTTGCCTCTTTAGAATCGATCTCCATCGCTGATAGATTATCAATTCCTTCAATTTCTGTTACTTGATGACCGATCTCTTGCTCAAAAACATCTGATAAATTAGCGGCCGGATCAGTCGTTACTAAAATAGTATCTAATCCCTGATCAGCATAATAAACAGCAGTAGTCGACGCCATAGATGTCTTGCCTACTCCTCCTTTACCGGAGAAGAAGATATACTTTGTATCCTCTAAAGTCATTATTCTTCCTCCCTAATCTTATTGATTTCTGCTCTTAATTTTTCTAAAGTTGGATATTCTCTCATTTCAATTATTTTACCATTAACGGTAGTAATCGGTAAATCATCTGTTCCTTTATTATTTACTGCATCCAAAATTGATTGGTTCTGCTGAAAAGCAAAAGGATTATGATTCATCGAATTTCTTTCTACTTCAACCCCTTCCTTTTCTAACTGTTTTAGTGCGTCATTAAACTGAACTAATTCATCATCTACATCCGGGCCACATACTCCTGTGGAACAACACATCGGCGGTTCATATACTTCTACTTTAATTTTACTCATTTTAATAATTCCTCCTCGTAAAGTATTAAATTTACACATAAAATTTATAAATGTAAAAGAAGCTACATATAAAACACCTTTGATATGTTCATTAAAAAACTATTCTTACTTCTCTTCTCTACATTTCTGGCTAGGTTCAGCCTGAGTATAATTTTCTTTTAATTCTCCTGATTTTTGAGCTATGGCTTTAAATAACTTGAAAATTTTTTCATTTAATGAATAGTAAATCCATTTACCATCTCGATTAGTATTCACCATTTCTGCTTCCTTTAGTATTTTTAAATGATGAGAAATTCTTGGCTGTGACATAGCCAATTCTTCTTGTAACTCACAGACACAAAGCTCACCACAAGATAAAAGTTCAATTATTCTTAATCTAGTTTCATCAGCTAATACTTTTAAAAATTTTACTAATTCTTCTTCTTTCATGTTAGGCTTCTTCCTTTCATATAAAAAAACTTTTATATAACTATTACAAATATAACATATAAATTATTCTTAGTCAAACAAATTTAAAATTAAGTTTTTATCATTTAAATAGAATTAATTGTTACTGTTGTTTCATTTAAATATGAAACTCCACTGATCGGGTCAAGCTTAAGATTATCAACCAAACGATTAATATTTGCCCCTTGACCTTTAGCTACTCTTAAATTTTCGGAAGTATGACCAAATCCATGAGAAGCTTGTACCACTCCTGGTCTAATTTCACTAGTTACTTTGGCAGTTAAAGTTACTCTATCAATTTCGGAGCTAACTACTACCTCTTCTCCATCTCGAATTTCTCGTTCTTTTGCATCTTCTGGATTAATCAACAAAAAGTTCTTGCCTTCTCGATTCATCAAAGTTGGTAAGTTTTGAGTAGTACTATGCGTATGACATCGTAATTTACCGGTAGTAATTAACTTCAGCTTATCATTATCAGTTTGCAATTCATAAACAGGAGCTTGATTACCACCGACCTGTAAAAATTCTTTAACTAAATCAGATTCCATATCTTCATCTAAAGTAAAATTAAACTTACCATTCAAAAGCCGCCCATAACGATAATATTTAGGTTCATCATAGTTATTAGCTAACCAAATCCCTTTTCTTTTAAGTTCTTCTAGTTGAACTCTACTACCATCGATTTGTTCTATATCTAGCCTCATCTTTAAATAAGATTCTATATCATCTTCATCAAAATTTTGGAACGAATCATATCCTAATAATTTGCCTAACTTAACAAAAGTCCAGTATCCTGACTTGGCATTATATTGTGGTTCAACAACCTTTTGATACATAGTTAAAAGTGCTCCATTAGAGTATTGTTTAACCACTTCGCGTCTTTCTAAATAAGTAGTATCCGGTAAAATAATACTTCCAACTGGAAATGCTTCTAGAGTATCAGTCTGATAAATATCATAACCTACCGCAAAATCTAAATGGCTTAGAGCCTTTCTCCATCTTTCACTATTAGCATCAGCTAATATCGGGTTAGTAAAGTAAATAAAAGCTCCTTTTATTCCCTGCCCATTATATAAAGAAGTAATCTTTTCTTCTAATAACGGCCCTGTAGGAACATGACCAGGGTTTAAAATAGCCTCAGGAATCAAACCTCTACAACCATAACTGGCCGTTAAATTGCTAAAACCTACTTCTTCATGTAATGGTTTAGCTTTAATATTATTTGTGAATTTAGGAGATTTTAATCTACCTTCTTCTCTAAAAACCATCCCCCCTGGTGCATCTACACTACCTACTAAAGCATTCAAGCAAGCAACTGCTCGGTGAGCATCTATTCCTTGTCTTTGATTATCTAATCCAGTCCATGAATCAGCCAATTGCCGCTTGCTTTTAGCAAATCGACGCGCAATAGTATAGATCGTCTCTGTGTTAACACCAGTAATTTGTGACACATTTTCCGGATTATATTTCTTCTGCATTACTTCAGCTTTAAAACTAGTAAAGCCTCTACTATACTTATCAATAAACTCCTGATTATATAACTTTTCTTCAATGATTACTTGAGCTAAGCTTAACGCTAATGCTCCATCAGTTCCCGGCTTGACTGACACCCATAAATCAGCATTTTTAGCGCTCTTAGTCTGTCGCGGATCAATTACTACTAGCTTAGCACCTCTTTTTACAGCATTTTTAACATCTTTAAAGAAATAAAACCATTTATGAGCCTCCAAAGGATTAGCTCCAAATAGAAGAATATAATCTGAATTTTTAAAATCGGGTAAAGGACGGTAATCATTATAAGTTAATTTTTTAGCTAAACGTCGATTAGCATCACAAATACTAGTATGAGCAAATTGATTAGGAGTTCCATAAGATTTAGCTAAACCTTGGAATAACTCTTTATAAGGTGGCGTCGGTCCCCACATAAAAAGGAAAGACTCTGGACCATATTTATCTTTAATATGATTCATTCTCTCTACTATTATTTGCAAAGCTTCATCCCATTCTATTGCTTCCCAGTTATTTTTATCAATCTTCTTTTTAGGTTTTAAAAGACGATCAGAATCATAGAGTTGTTCTAAACCCGCTAACCCTTTTGGACATAGTTGGCCTTCATTAAAAGGGTGTGATTTATTACCAGTAATTTTGATTACTTTATTGTCTTCTATAGTAACCTCTATACCACATTTTCCTCCTTGACACATTACACAGGATGAAAAAACTTTATTTTTTTCTCTCATATCTTTTTATCTCCTTCTATCATTTAAAGTTTATTTCTTTCTTATCCTTTTAACATATAAATGAATTTTTATATGTTATTTAAAATTATAACAGACTAAATTTACTGCGTCAATAATTTTTAAATCTAATAAATTTAATCGACTCTTATGTCTTAACAAAATAATATTATACTTTTTAGTATTCAGCTAAAAATTCCTTCCCTTAAAGATATTAACTAACAAATAATTTCCTATCTAAATCACGATACTGAATCGCTTCTGCTATATGGTCAACCTCAATCATACTCTCGTTATCTAAATCTGCTATCGTTCTTCCTAATTTTAGAATGCGATCATAAGCCCTAGCACTTAAATTTAATCGCTCAATAGCAGATCTTAATAATTTTTGACCTTCTTTAGTCAAGTTACAATGTTCTTCTAATAATTTCCCACTCATTTCAGCATTACAATTAATCTCTTCACCTTCAAATCGCTGCTGCTGAATTTGTCGCACCTGATTAACCCGTGATCTAATCTCAGCTGAACTCTCTCCAGTTGGTGAACTAGCAAGTACATCGGGGTCTAAACGCGGTACTTCTATATGAATATCTATCCTGTCTAATAAAGGCCCAGAAACTTTATTTAAGTACCTTTCAACTTGATAATGACTACAACTACACTTCTGACTTGCATCGCCAAAAAAACCACAAGGACACGGATTCATAGCAGCTACTAGCATTATATTGGCCGGGTAGGTTAAAGTTGTTAATGAACGTGAAATCGTAACTTCGTTTGCTTCTAAAGGCTGTCTTAAGACTTCTAATACATTACGATTAAACTCTGGCAACTCATCTAAGAATAAGACTCCATGGTGAGATAGACTAACCTCTCCTGGCTGTGGGATCCTACCTCCTCCAATCATACCAGCATTAGAGGTAGTATGATGAGGACTTCTAAAAGGACGGCGACTAATTAAAGCTTCATCTGTAGATAATAACCCTAATATACTATGGATCTTAGTTAATTCTATAGCTTCATCTAACGATAAGTTAGGTAAGATTGTTGGAATCCGTCTTGCTAACATCGTCTTTCCTGATCCAGGAGGCCCAATCATGATTACGTTATGTCCTCCAGCGGCAGCTATTTCTAAAGCTCGTTTGGCTGCTGCTTGTCCTTTTACTTCGGCAAAATCGACTTTATAATCCGGTTCTAAATCCAGTCTATAATTAACATCTATTCTATTCTTAATCTCATTATTATTTAAAAAATCAATCGTTTCCAATAAAGAATTGACTGGAATAACTTCAATCCCTTCTACCACTGCTGCCTCTTTAGCATTAGAAGGTGGTAATATAATACCTACCTTTCCTTCTTCCTTAGCTTGAATAGCCATCGGTAAAGCTCCTTTAATGCTTCGCAATTCTCCTGTTAAAGATAACTCGCCGACTACTACATAATCTTTTAATGATTCTTCTTCCACTATACCTTGAGCTGCTAAAATACCAATAGCAATTGGTAAGTCATATGCAGCTCCTTCCTTTTTAATATCTGCTGGTGCCAAATTTGCTGTGATTCGTTTAACCGGAAATTGAAATGCTGAATTCTTAATTGCTGCCCTTACTCTTTCTCGTGCTTCTTTGACTGCTGCATCGGGTAATCCTACTAAATTAAAAGCAGGTAATCCTTTAGCTAAATCTATTTCTACATCAACTAAATATGCTTCTATACCTAATACTGCGCTACTTACCACTTTTGCAATCATTTTTTCACTCCTTTTTTATTATACTAAAAATGCATTCTCCAAATGAGACAACTTATAATCTTCTACTCCTCGATACATAATCCCAATTACATCAAATCTGAAGTCAATATTTTGGTCTTGGTTTTGACTAATATAGTAACGGGCTAACTGCTGTAGTTTCTTTTGTTTTCGAAGATTAACTTCCGCTTGGGGAGAACCGAATTTATCATTTTGCTTAGTCTTTACTTCAACAAAAATAAGATAATTATCTTTATAAGCAATAATATCGATCTCTCCAAATCGACAACGATAATTTCTTTGCACAATTTGATAGCTATTTTCTTTTAAGTATTTAGTTGCTATTTCTTCACCGTATTTACCTAATTCTTGCTTATTGAGCATTCTTTTTTCACCTCTATATGTAATTTTATTCTAGTTTAATAATTATTTTCCTCTTATTAATTTAAAAAATACTCAACTATTGTGCAATAGTTGAGCATTTAATACTTCATTCTAATCTATTATCTCCAATCCATTAGACTCACTCGAATCACTTACATAATACATATCAAAGTTAAAATAACTAAAAAACTAGATAATACTCTACTAGTTAAGCCATTAAAGAAAGATTTGCAGGCATCCCTCCAAACAAGTAATATTACACCTAGTAAACCAAAAATTATATTAGGTAACCACGCTGCCAATAATGGTGGTAAGAATCCGTTACGCCCAAATGAACGAGCTAACGATAGAATTAGATAATATAAAAAGACAATCGCAATCGTTAAGACTATATTAATTGCGCGACTGTCCTTAGTACTAAGGCTTAACGGTGTTCCCAATAAAATAAAAAGAAAAACAATTAACGGCTTAGCTAGCTTCAAATGATAATCTACCAGTAAGGAATCTACTTGTAATCCACTATTTTTAAATAAATCAATTTCTTTCTTTAGTTCTGCTCTACTCATTTCCGAGGGAGTCTTCTGTTCTCCAAAAAAGTTTTCTACACCTTTAGTTATCTCTATATCCATAACCTTAAACTGTGTCTCTAAGGTTAGATGTCCTTTTTCATCATATTTATGGATAATACCATTCTTTAATTGCCAACTATTATTATTAATAATTCCAGTCTCAGCGGTAATTACTTTAGGATAATTCTCTGTCTTTCCATAATCAAAGATAACTATCTTCTTTAGAGTAGCTTCTTTTTCAAGATATTCTTTCACATAAAAGAGTCTATTATTAGGCCCTTTAAAGAAGACATCATCTTCAATACCAGGCATACTCTCTTTTAAAATCGATCTACGAATGATATTTTGTGCTTTATGATTTGACCAAGGTACTACTCTTTCATTTAAAAAATACGTCATTCCACTTATTAAGATGCCTAAAATAAGTAATGGTATAATAAAACGATAAATACTAATACCACCCATTCGCAATGCTGTAAATTCGTTATCACTACTCAATCTCCCTAGCCCTACCATAGTTGCAAGTAGAATAGCAATGGGAAAAGTTTGTACTATAATTTCTGGCAACTGATAACTTAATAGCTTCAATACAACCACCCAAGAAACATTCTTAATTATAATTAAATCGGTCATTTGAAATAAAAAACTACTTAGCATAATAACTCCAATAATAGCTACGCCAGCTAGAAATGGTAATAAGATCTCTTTAATTATGTATCGGTCAACTATTTTAACTGGTAAATTATTAATCATATAATTTCTAACTGACACCTCTTTTCACGATTAAAATTACATTTTAATTATGTTAACGACTACATTAAAACTTCAACAAATCAACCTCTCTTCCTTCTTATTCTTGGAATTTAATTGTAAGATTAAACTGTTTACCTCTAACAAAAAAGCTATACCTGCTTTATAAGCAAATATAGCTTCAAACACGAACATCTATTGAATTTTTACCTATTTCTCCATCATAATTTCTCTTTAATACTTTCAATATCACAGTATTCTTATACTTCCCTTTAACCTGTACTTTGACCCGTTCTTCCACTTTTAAATCAGTTAAGACTCTTGCTTCCAAAGCATAATTCCCAAAATTAATTACCGCCGTCTTCTCCTTAACCTCTAATACTGTACCAGTCAAGATATCTCCAGCTTTTAACTGCATTTAAATCACCTTAACTCTTTCTTCTGTCTTAAAAAGATATTGCGCAATTCTTCTAATTCTACATCTATTAATAATTCTTCACAGTCTTTAATTGTACTAGCAACCACTTCTAATTCAACTATTGAATTGGCTTCTTCTAAACCTTCCTTGAATAGATAAAAATCTTCTCCCAAAGCTGATTCTTTAACTTTGCTAAAAGAATACCTATGTACCTCACAAGGACCATGCTCATTTAAAGCAGCAATATGTTCCACAGTACCATAACCTTTATGTTGAGTAAAACCATACTCTGGATATTCTTTATCGTACTCTACTAGCATACGGTCTCTTGTCACTTTCGCAATAATTGAAGCAGCAGCTATCGATATGCTTCGAGCATCACCATCGATTAGCTTCCTCTGCTCAGTACTAAGACCTGGAATCTCTTCCCCGTCAACTAATAGATAGTCGACCTTTGTTTCTAAACTAATAATTGCTTCTTGCATCGCCTGAAATGTAGCATTACGAATATTAATCTCATCTATGCGTGTTGAATCAACGATTCCTACACCTATATCTATCGCTTCATCCTGAATAATATCAAACAACTCTTCTCGTTTTGATTCTGAAAGCTTTTTAGAGTCATCTAACCCCGGAATAAATATATCTTGCGGTAGAATCACTACTGAAGCAACTACTGGTCCAGCCAGAGGACCTCTACCAGCTTCGTCTACTCCACCGATTAATTCGTATCCTTTTGCAAATAACTTTTTTTCAAATTTCTGCATCCGTTGAAACTTTTCCTTTTCTTGCTTAGCTCGTAACTTCTTATTTCGATAACGCTTAGATAGAGTCTTAACTCCTTTTCTACCATCAGCCTCTAACTGTTCAATTAAATCATCAGTAATTCTATTCAACTCTTTCTTTTTTAATTCAGCTTTAATCTCTTTAATTGATAAATCTTCTAAATTCATATTTAGTCACTCCAAAACTGATTTTCTAACTAGGGCTCTTACATAATTAATTGATACCGCCTGCAAATTTATGCCCGAAATTCAATTATAATACTCGCTTAACTGTAGTCTGTTATCTATCCTCTGGCAGTTCTAAACTAACTCGACCTAATTCACCTTTTCTAAATTCCTGTAAAATTATATTACCAGTACGTTCACGATCAACTTTACCACCAGTCATTAAACAACCACGTTTACGTCCGATATCTTCCATTAATGTTAAGGTATCGTTACTAACATAATCTAAATTAAATCTATCTTCTAAGGTATCAGGAATCATTACCTTTAAAATTTTGAGTAATTTATACGCAATCGTTTCGGCATCATAAATGTCTTCTTTGATGGCTCCCGTAGCTGCTAATTTAAATCCTACTTCTTCATCTTCGAACTTGGGCCATAAGATTCCTGGTGTGTCTAATAATTCAAAACCATCTCTGATCTTCACCCATTGTTGACCACGAGTCACCCCAGGACGATTTCCAGTTCTAGTGCTGCCTCTTTGACTAAGTTGATTAATCAACTGTGATTTACCAACATTAGGAACACCAACAATCATCATTCTTATATCACGTTTCTTCCTTCCTTGCTCTACTAGTTTGTCTAACTTTTTAGTCATTAAATTCTGAGCTTGATTAATGATTAAGTTGACTCGTTGCCCGTTAAGGGAATTAATAGCTATAGTTGGAGCTATTTGACTTAAATGCTTAGTCCATGCTTTAGTAATCTTTCTATCAGCTAAATCCATCTTATTGAGAGCAATAATTCGTTTTTTATCTTCTAAAATCTCATCAATATCAGGGTTTCTACTACTCATCGGAATTCTTGCATCTAATAACTCAATTACTACATCGATTAACTTTAATCTTTCTTCTAATTTTCTTTTTGCTTTTGCCATATGACCTGGATACCAGTTAATCATTTTGTCACCTGCTTTCTCAATTAATTAAACCGATTCTATTTAGAGGCCAAAATCTAATCCATGCCTCGCCAACAATATTCTGGCGTGGTACAAATCCCCAGAATCTACTATCCTCACTATTATTACGATTATCCCCAAGTACAAAATAATTCTTGGGCGGAACCTTCACTTTTTGATAATCGCTATACCCTTGACTTAAAGTATAATCCTCTTTGAGGGGATTACCATTAACATAGACTGTGCCATCTTCGATTCTTACCCGATCACCAGGTAGACCAATTACTCGCTTTATAAACTTCTTCCGTGGGTCGACCGGATATTTAAAGACAATAATATCTAGGCGTTCTGGATCTTCAAAGCGGTAAATGAATTTATTAACAAAGAGTCTGTCCCCAGGCTTCAATGTAGGACGCATAGACCCGGAAGGAATATAGAAAGCTTGAATAATAAAAGTTATGATTAAGAACGATAATATTATAGCAATAATTATTGCTTCTAAATACTCTTTAAATTCTGCTTTTGACATCTCCATTACCTTCATCCTTTCAAAATCTAAAATATATAAAAGAGGACAAGCATAACGCCAGTCCTCTCCTTTATCTCGCCTTAATAATTCTTCTTTTCTCTAACTCTAGCTGCTTTACCCCTACGCTCACGAAGATAGAATAACTTAGAACGATTTACATCTCCTCGTTTAACAACTTCTATCTTAGCAATATTTGGAGAATGAAGAGGAAAGATCCTCTCTACACCGATTCCATGAGAAATTTTTCTGACAGTGAAAGTCTCTCGTACTCCTCCACCTTTTCTCTGAAGAACAATACCTTCAAATACCTGAATTCTTTCTTTACCACCTTCAACGACCTTAACATCTACCTTAACAGTATCGCCAGCTTTAAATTCAGGAATATCATCTTTCATATTTTCTTCCTCTACAGCTTTGATTAAGTCTTGCATTATGTTCCCTCCTTCCTCTAAGACGTTCGTACCTTACCTAAAAGATAGAGGACCGTCTGTGGTCATACAGCCTATATTATAACATAAAAGACTAGTAATCACAAGTAAAAATTTTAAATTAGTCCCACCATTTTTCTCCTACTAATCTATCTAAAATTATTGATGCAGCACTTCGTACGGAAAGATGATTATATTCCCCTCTACCATAGACAGGTTCTAAAATATAGTCTGCACTCTCCATTACTTCTTTAGTCAAACCCCAACCGGTTCCTAATAAGACCAAGTACGGTTCATCTTGATTATGAATCCTGTCTCTTAAATCCTGATAACTGATAGTATTATCATATTTGCGAGCATCAGTAGTAACTACTACTGGCTCAATTCCGACCTCTTCTTCTATATCTTGAATAACCTCTCCTACGTTAGATTTAACATCTAAAATAGAGAAGGCTTCTTGCCGATCTGGATTATATTCTGCGCCAAAGTCACTAGCCCAATACTCTCTCATTCTTGCTACTAATTCTTGTTGTGAATCAAGGTGATTTACAATATAATATTTATTTAAATTATAAGTTCGACTAGCTCGTGCTATATCATGTAAATCTAAGTTAGTTACTGTAGTTGTAATCTCTTTAAAATTTTTATTATAAACTGGATTATGTACTAAGCTTAAATACAAATTAGAAATTAAATTTCACCTCCAAGCTCCTTTTCTTCCTTTGAATCTTTAATTTTATTCAATAACTCTTTCTCTTCACTAGTTAAATCTATATCTTCTAATAAGTCAGGGCGTCTAATAATAGTTCTTTTTAGTGCTTCTTTTTGACGCCATTCAGCTATCTTTTGATGATTCCCACTTAATAATATTGCTGGCACCTCTAACCCTCTAAATTCCCTAGGACGAGTATAATGTGGATAGTCTAAGATACCTTGATAGAATGAGTCTTCAATAGCAGATTCCTCTGTTCCTAGAACTCCTGGAACCATCCTTGCTACAGCATCAATTAAGACTAGCGCTGGAAATTCACCTCCGGTCAAAACATAGTCTCCAATAGAGATCTCTTCATCTATTAATTCCTTCCTTACTCTCTCATCTACCCCTTCATATCTACCACAGAGAATAACTAGGTGCTCTTCTTCAGCTAATCTTTTAGCTATATCTTGATTAAATACTTTACCTTGCGGCGACATAAAGATAGTCTTACTATCCCTACTCTTTACTGCCTCTACTGCCCTAAAGATTGGTTCGGGCTTCATTACCATGCCAGCACCACCGCCATAAGAATAATCGTCGACATTCTTATGTTTATTCAATGCAAAGTCACGAATATCGGTAACCTTTACATCAATTAAACTTTGCTCTTGAGCTTTCTTTAGAATACTTTCATTTAAAGGACCATTAAATATCTCTGGAAAAATACTCAATATATCAAACTTAATCATAAATAATCACCTTATAATAAACCTTTAATTGGCTTAATAGTCATCTTACCTGTTTCCAAATCTACTTTTGTAACTACCTTTTTTAAAGCTGGGATTAGATATTCATCTTGCTTTGACCTAACTACATATACATCATTGCTGCCAGTTTCTAAGATATCTTTAATCTCTCCTAAGACTCTTCCTTCAACAGTAACCACTTCTAAACCTAAGATATCATGCAAGTAATAGTGCTCTTCTGGAAGTTCAATTGCTTCCTCAGGTGCAATCTTAACTAATGCATCTTTCAATTCAATTGCAGCACCTATATCATCAAACCCAACAAACTTTAAAATTACAAACTGTTTATGATACCGCAAACTTTCAATAATTACTTCCTGTTGTTGACTATCTTTTTCTAAAACTACTCTCTCTAATAACTCAAATCTCTCTGGATAATCAGTTAAAGGCATCACCCTTACTTCGCCTTTATTGCCTTGATGTTTGGTTATTCGTCCAATAGTAATTAAATCTTCTGTCATAAAAAACACCTCTTGAATTCTAATTACAATACATTACTTAGTTTAAACTATTCTAAAAAAATGATACTCTAATGACTAATAGAGCTAGAGTTTTACCTCTAGCTCTCTCATTTAAGTAATTATTATTGAATAATTTCTACAATTACTCGTTTTCCTTCTTTAGTAGCTGCTGCTTTAACTACAGTTCTAATGGCTTTAGCTATTCTACCTCTCTTACCAATAACTTTCCCCATATCCTCTTCAGCTACCTGTAATTCCAGAATTACTGATTTAGCACCCTCGACTTCATTAACCTTTACTTGCTTAGGATTATCAACAATCGAACGAGCAATTAACTCTACTAATTCTTTCAAAATATCAGACACCTCCTAAAGTAACAAACTGATGTCTACTACCTCTTTAATTCATCAAATTTTTTCATGATACCCTCTCTTTTGAACAGTGTCTTAATTGTGTCTGAAGGTTTCGCTCCATTCTGCAACCATTCCAAAGCTCTCTCCTCATCAATCTTAACTGTCTTAGGTTCAGTCGTTGGGTTATAATAGCCTAGTTCTTCAATGAATCTACCATCACGAGGCTTACGAGAATCAGCAACTACCAATCTATAAGAAGGATTCCGTTTCGCACCCATTCTTTTTAATCTAATCTTAACTGCCATATTTATCACCTCCTTAAAATGATTGAATATTATTAGCTAAATAAATCTATTCTAAAAGAATGGAAACTTACCACCAAGTCCGCCTCCACCTTTTTTCATGCCTTTTTGCATATCTCCAAACTGCTTCATCATCTTCTTAGTCTGTTTAAATTGTTTTAATAAACGGTTTACATCCTGGACTTTAGTACCGCTTCCTTTAGCAATTCTTCGACGACGGCTACCATTAATAATACTAGGCTCTCTTCGCTCTTCTGGAGTCATAGAATTGATGATTGCTTCAATTTGATCTAAATGGCTCTCATCCATATCCATTCCTTTTAGCTTCTTCACTTTTCCCATGCCAGGAATCATATCCATGATCTGATCTAAAGGCCCCATATTTCGAACTTGTCCCATCTGTTCTTTGAAATCCTCTAAAGTAAACTCTTCTTTACGTAGTTTCTGCTCTAATTCTTTAGCCTTATCAGCATCCATGCTCTGTTCGGCTTTCTCAATTAAACTTAACACATCACCCATACCTAAGATTCTCGAAGCCATGCGATCAGGATGGAATGGTTCTAAATCATCTAATTTCTCACCCATACCAGCAAATTTAATCGGTTTACCTGTTACCTCACGAATGGATAAAGCCGCACCACCACGAGCATCTCCATCTAATTTAGTTAATGCAATGCCATCGACTCCTAAAGCATTGTCGAAGTTTTCAGCCACGTTAACTGCATCCTGTCCAGTCATTGCATCAACCACTAGTAAAATCTCTTGTGGCTTAACAGCTGCTTTAATATTCTTTAGTTCATCCATTAATGTCTCATCTATGTGTAGTCTACCAGCCGTATCTATGATCACAACATCACGTCCATTAGATTCAGCGTGATTAACACCTGCTTTAGCAATATCAACTGGGTCCTGTTTATCCCCCATAGAGAAGACAGGTTGATCTAGCCTTTCTCCTAAGACTTGTAACTGCTTAATAGCTGCTGGACGATAAACATCACCAGCGACTAATAATGGTCTTCTCCCTTTCTTATGAAGATGTTTCGCTAGTTTACCAACAGTCGTTGTCTTACCTGCTCCTTGTAATCCAACTAACATAATAACTGTTGGCGGTTCAGGAGCTAAGGTTAATTTACTTTGGGTTCCTCCCATTAATTCTGTTAACTCTTCATTAACTATCTTAATAACTTGTTGTCCTGGAGTTAAACTTTCTAATACTTCATGTCCAACTGCTCTCTCTTCAATATCCTTAATAAAACTCTTTACTACTCGAAAGTTAACATCTGCTTCTAATAAAGCTAACTTGACTTCACGCAAAGCAGCCTTAACATCTTTTTCTGACAACTTACCTTTGCCGCGCAACTTATCAAATGTGCCTTGCAATTTTTCAGCTAGACCTTCAAATACCACTTTCTAAGTCCCCTCCTTATATTAATCACTTAGCTCACCTAAATCATCAACAATTTCTAATAGAGACTTCACTTCTTTATCATCAATCTGATTGGCTATCTTATCAACAATATTAGCTAACTTTTTAACTTTAACTTGATTCTTCTTATGTTTCTTTACTAAACCTAACTTTGCTTCGTAATCTTCTAAAGCAGCCTCAGCTCTCTGCAAATTATCATAAACAGCCTGACGACTAATACTATATTCATCAGCAATCTCTCCTAAAGATAGATCATGATAAAAATAGAGCCTTATCATCTCTTGCTGCCTTTCAGTTAACAACTCTTCATAAAAAGCAAATAAATTTCCAATTCTAACGGCTCGTTCTAACAAACAGATCACCTACAATCTCTGTTAAGCAAAAATACTTTACAGCCGATAGTATAACATAGTCTCCTTCTGCTGTCAAGCAAGAATTAATCATTATTCGATTACTCATCATCAAATAATGCTTCAATAAATGCTTCTGCCTCAAAATCTTGTAAGTCCTCTACAGCTTCTCCTACTCCAATTAACTTAATTGGAATATCCAGTTCTTCTTTAATAGCTAATATAACTCCACCCTTAGCTGTACCATCTAACTTAGTCAACGCAATTCCATCTACCTTAACTGCTTTATTAAAGGTTTTAGCTTGAGTAATCGCATTCTGTCCTGTCGTCGCATCTAATACCAATAACACCTCTACTCTAGCCCCATCTGCTTCCCGACCGATAATCTTTCTAACCTTTCTTAATTCCTGCATTAAGTTATCTTGTGTATGTAAACGTCCAGCAGTATCTACTATTAATAAATCAATACCACGAGATTTAGCTGCTTGTACAGCATCATAAGCTACTGCTGCTGCATCAGCTCCTTCTTGATGAGAAATGATATCTACACCTACTCTGCCACCCCAAGTCTCTAACTGTTCAATAGCCGCTGCTCTAAATGTATCTCCTGCCGCTAACAAGACTTCCTGGTCGTTCATCTTAGCTCGTTGTGCTATCTTACCAATAGTCGTTGTCTTCCCAACTCCATTAACACCAACTACCATTAAGATAGTTAATTGATGTTCATCATAGACATCATCTAAACCACCACTTAATATGTCCTGTAACTGCTCTTTGAAGACCTCTTGCAATTCAGCAGGATCTTTAATCTTCCTTTCATCTGCTTTCTGTCTTAATTCATCGACCATCTTCATTGTAGTATGTACTCCAACATCAGCTTGGATTAAGATCTCTTCTAGTTCTTCATATAATTCATCATCTATCTTGCTACGCCCTGTAAACAGGTTATTTACTTGTGAAGCAAAAACATCTCTCGTCTTGTCTAGGCCATTCTTTAAACGAGAAAAGAAACCTCCTTCTTCTTCTTCTTCTTCTTCTTCTCCTTCAACTTCTGCTTCCTCTTCAGCTTCATCAGGATTATGAGCTTCAAACTGAGAAAAAAGTCCTCCCGAAGTTGCTTCTTCCTTTTTAGCTTTTACTTCTTCTTGCTTTGCTGATTCTTTCTTTTCTTCAACTTCTTTTAAATCCTGCTCTTCTTTCTTCTTCTTTTCTTTCTTCTTTTTGCCTCTCCCAAATAACTTTCTAAACATAAGACTCCCCCCCCATTATTTTCTTGCAATCTTATTAATATGTTACTTAATCTCTATTGGTTTACATAAATCAGTATATTCTTGAGCAATCCCAAATCTCCTCTTTCTAATTTTAGCTTCTTCCTCCGGTGTATCTACTTCATAATACTTCTGACCTACTTCTTCGTATTCATCGGCCAAGTCCGTCACCTTATCCTGTGTTTCAATTACGGTTGCTCCTTTTACCTGACCATCTTTATCGTGACCGATAGCAATGATTGCTCTCCCCCAAGTTCCAGGACCGGCCATAGCATCTCCCATATGCATTACACCGGTTCCACCAGGATGAGTATGGACTATAATTACATTCTCCGGAATAGTTTCACTATAAGCCTCTCGTAATGATATTCCGCTTATATCAGTAAAACTAGACGCTAACATCCGTGAAGGAACATATCCCATTCCACCTACAACTATTTCCCCTTTTTTGACTACATGTCCATCTTCAATTATTCCCATAGCTGCAACTTCTCTACCTTGCTCAACCTCTATTGACTTATCAACTAACTCTTGCACGAATTCTTTATCAATTGAATTTACTTCAAACCTTTCTAACTCCCACTCTTCATTAGGTATATCTGTAATTGATAGTTCGCTCTCTTCTCTTTCTAATACTTCTAACTCCTGACTAATATCCAAATAATTAAGTCTTAAGCGTGATGACTCTTTTAAGATTTCTCTTTCTTCATCCATATCTTTAGCTGCTAATCTTTTAATCTGGATCTGTTCTGATTTAGTAGCTAAATCAAAGTATTCACCTTTAGGATAGACGATACCTACACCAGCTTCTTCAAACTGTTTAACACCTAGACTGACAACCGGCAAATTAAAGATATTAATCCCACCAGTATCCACAATTAATCCTGTCTTACCAGGGTTAGTAGTAATTAATACTGCATTATCTGGCAGTTGATTAATCGCTTCTAACAATGATTTCCCATTTATTGATGTTACCTTTCCTAATAACATTCGATAAGGAAGACCAGAAATTCCACCATTTACAATTTCAGACATACTATCAATATATCCTTCTTGATTAACAAAACCTATAGCACCTACTGATCTACCCTGACTTAATTCAATACTCCTGTCCACTAACTTGTCTACTATCCGTTTAGAAATTCCATTTACTGTCATGTTACTCCTCCTTCAAAGACTATTATTATATTTTCCCACTCTTAAAAATATAATATACAATAAGAGTTGTTAGCTAACTCGCCAATTCTGATAATTTTAAAGAAACCATTTTAGACACCCCTGATTCTTGCATAGAAACTCCATAAAGAGTATCAGCTACTTTCATCGTTCCTTTGCGATGTGTAATTAAAATGAATTGGGCAATTGAAGCAAATTCCTTTAAAAATTCAGCAAAATGATCCACATTAGCCTCATCTAACGGTGCATCAATCTCATCGAGAATATAGAATGGACTAGGATTCACTTTTAAAAGTGCAAATATCAAGGCAATTGCTGTTAATGCTTTCTCTCCTCCGGACATTAACGAAAGCTTTTGTAATTTCTTGCCTGGTGGCTGAGCATTAATTTCAATCCCTGTCTCTAACAGATCATCAGGTTCATCTAATAATAGCTCAGCTTGTCCACCTCTAAATAGATCTGTAAATATATCTTCAAACTCAACCTTTATCTTTCTAAAGGCATCTTCAAACTTCTTTTGCATCGTTTCATTCATCTCTTCAATTACTTCTGTCAATGATTCTTTCGCCTCTATTAAGTCTGTATATTGTTCTTGCATAAAATCAAATCGTTCTTTAAGTGTTGCATATTCCTCAATCGCACCTAGATTTACATGTCCTAATTTATTAATCTTCTTCTTTAATTGATCAATTCTAGTCTCTACTTCCTCATAACTATCTATTGATTCTCTCTCTTTTATTCTTTCTTCAACTTCTACTTCGTAATTTTCTATTAACTTATCAGATATATTCTCTAACTTAACTTCTAGCTGAGCTTCTTTAACTTCATAATCATTTAACTCGGCCTGAACTTCATTTAACTCTTTACGAATCCCTTTCGAGTCTTGTTGTAATTGATTAATTTCAGCTGATAATCCTGTCCTATCTTCCTGTAAAGTATTTAACTTTTCTTCCAATCTATCTTTCTGCTGATACATTTCTTCCTTTTGAGATACTAAATTAGTTTTTTGATCAGCTAAATTATCTTTCCTTCTAGTTAGTTTCTTAATCTCATCTTCTTTCTGATTAATACTAGTTTTAGCCTGCTGAATATTATTCTTAATTCTTTCTCCCTCTTGCTCTAAATTTAGCTTTTCTTGCTTAATTGTCGCTATTTTAACCTTTAAATCAGTAATCTCTTGATTATAATCCTCTTTTTTAATTTCAATCTCTTTAATTTTTTCATCAATCGAAGCAATAGTGCCCTCAATACTTTGGTTTCCATTAGTTAAGAATGAAACCTCTTTTTTAACATTCTCCTCATCTCTTTTTAGACCTTCTAGTTCTTTCCTCAAAGCCTTCAAATACTTATTTAATTGCGATTTAATAGTTTCTAATCTTGATATCTCTCTTTCTAATTGTTGATAATCTTTTCTTTTACCTGTTAAATCTAAATCTAATTTATGGATTAAATCCTCTTCTCCCTTAATCTCTTCTTCAAGAACAACTAATCTATTTCTAACATCAATACCCTTATCTTCAATCTTATTTAACTTCAAGTCAGCTTCTTGGACTTTTTCAGCTAACTCTTCTATCTGGCGACCACGACTTAATAGATTGGCATTATTATTATGTGAGCTACCCCCGGTCATTGAACCACCAGGATTAATAACTTCTCCTTCTAAAGTGACTACTTTTACTCTCTGATTAGTCTTTCTAGAGATAGCAATTGCTGAATCAATATCACTAGCAATTATTATTCTTCCTAATAAGTTCTTAACCACCGGGTCAAACTTATCTTTGTATTCGATAATCTCTGCTGCTGTGCCTAAAGCTCCTGAATTATTTAGTGCTTTTGCTTCACTCTTTCTCAAATCGCGGGGAGTTACTAAGTTTAAAGGTAAGAATGTAGCTCGTCCAGCTTTATTCTTTTTAAGATAATTAATTGATTTCTTAGCATCTACCTCTTGGTCTACAACGATATTCTGCAATCTACTACCTAAAGCCACCTCAATAGCTGTTTCAAACTTTTTAGGCACTGTCAATAATTCAGCTACCACCCCATAGACCTTAGCAAACTCCGGATTATCTTTATGATACTGCAAGAGCCTCTTAACTCCTCTATAATATCCTTGGTATTTCTCTTGCATACCTTTTAACACATCTAATTTAGATTGATAATTATTCTGTTTTGCCTTTAATTGATTATACTTTTCTTGTAAACCTTGTAATTTCTCTTGCAAATTAGTTCGCTCTTCTTCCTTATCCTTAACCTCTCTTTTCTTAGCTTTAAATTCCCGTTTAGTAGTTAGAATCTCTTCTTCAACTTCTGTTAATTCTTCTTTAAGGTTATTTAGAGTTAAATTGGTCTCTTCTTTTTTATCTTCTTTTTCTATTATTTCTTCTTTTATATCTTCAATCTGTCGTTTAATATTTTCTAACTGATTACGTTGTTTATTAATTTGATTTAACTGTTCAATCATACTCTCTTTAGCGTCATCTTTACTGCCCTCTTTTTTCTTCAAGTCACTAATTATTGTCGCTAATTCCTCTTCTTTAGCCTGCAAATAACTCTGCTGTTCTGTTAATTCTGTTTCAATCTTAGTTAATTTTTCTTCTTTTTTCTCTTTCTCCCCTTTTAAGTCTTCTATCTTTCCTTCTAAACCATCTATTTCCTGCGCTAATTGTTTTAAACGATAATCAGCATTATTACGTTTTTCTTTTAAAATCTGAATTTTATTATTTATTCTCTCTATCTGACTTTCGGATTGATACTTCTTATCTTTATTATGACTGATAGCTTCTATTATTTGGTCTAACTCCATATTTAATTTTTCTATTTTCGAATCATACTTAACTACCTGCGTCTTAATTTGATTTGCTTTCTTATCTAATTCACTTCGTTTCTTGCCAACCTCAATCCTATTACTATCCATCTCACTATATCTATTTAAAAGCAAGTTAACTTCTAAATTTTCTAATTCAGTATAGTACTCTTCATATTCCTCTGCCTTTTTAGCTTCTTTCTTTAAAGGGCCAACCTGTTTTTCTAACTCTCCAATAATATCAGTAATTCTTTGTAAGTTATGTTCTGTTTCTTCTAATTTCTTAGTTGCTTTCTCCTTACGTTTCTTATGCTTAGTAATGCCTGCTGCTTCTTCAAATAGTTCTCTTCGTTCAGTCGATTTGCTACTTAAAATACTATCTACCTTACCTTGACCGATAATTGAATATGCTTCTTTCCCCATACCAGTACCCATAATCAACTCTTCTATATCTTTTAAACGACAGATTGAATTATTAATTAAGTAGTCACTCTCTCCTGACCGAGACACTCGTCTTCCAATCGTTACTTCATTATAATCTATAGGTAATTTCCCATCACTATTATCTAAGGTTAATTTCACCTCTGCAATTCCCAAAGGCTTCCGTTGACCACTACCCGCAAAAATAACATCTTCCATCTTACTTCCTCGTAATGACTTAGCACTCTGTTCACCTAAGACCCATCTAATAGCATCAGCAATATTACTCTTCCCGCTGCCATTAGGACCTAAAATTGCTGTAATATCTGATTCAAGTTCTAATTCTATCTCATTAGCAAACGATTTAAAACCATGCATCTCGATCTTCTTTAGATACAATTATAGCCCTCCTTACCAAACTAAACCCTTGTTCTAAATAGCACTAAGTATTATTTTATCATAAATTAAAGAAAAAAGAAATAGCTACAAATCAACAAAACAAAACCTACTCAATAGGTCTGAGTAGGTCAACTAAATACTAATCTATTAAATTTTATCTTGGTTCTACATAGAATTTAATGGCAGTTCTTTCTTCACCATTAATCTCTACTTCTGAAAATGCTGGGACAGAAACTAAATCTATCCCACTAGGTGCCATAAACCCTCGTGCAATCGCAATCGCTTTAACTGCCTGGTTGACTGCTCCTGCGCCTATTGCCTGTAATTCAGCCTTATCTTCAGCTCTTAATACCGCTGCTAAAGCACCAGCAACTGACTTTGGTTTTGAATTAGATGCTATCTTTAGTACTTCCATCTTTCTCCTCCTTTTGTTTTCAAATTTGATTTCATCTTCTTTACTACTATGTATAGTTCATCTGATACTTATATTATTCATTAAAAGTAAAAAAAAGCCTTCTTTTTACAAAGATTTAAATTAATACTTCTAACCCTAAACTTATAGCATGAATAATAATAACTAAGATTAAACCTTTTTCATACTTGCTAATCTGAGCTATATCGTCGTAATCAGTTATTAAAACAATAGTTATCAATATCATCCCTATAACAAATGAAACCAAGAAGATTGAATCAATATAAAGATAACCTATTAAAGCGAGTATAGAACTTAAACTAAAATAAATTAATGCTGGCCAACTAAGAGCCTTAGTCCCATAATTATCTTTAACCCAAACTACTGTTGTAACCTTAGGAGGTGTTGCCTCTTTATCAGCAGAAACATCTGGTACATGATGGTGCATTAAAAGGGCAATCGCAAATAAACTATGAATGATAGCTGACCATAAAACAATTAAATTTATCTCTTCAGTCAAAAGATAATAGGTGGCCACTGTAGCCATTACTAAACCAGGCCAGGCGGCTAACCACTCACCTAAGAACGGTCGGTAAGCAAATAAGAATGGAGACTTAGTATAAGTATAAGCAGACCAGACTCCAACCACCAAAAAAAGCAAAACAATTAATCCTTTATAATATATTAAAAGGCCACTAAAGATTACAGCTAAGAATAATCCTTTATCTCCAAAGTCTAGCAACTCCTTAGGTGCTAACAAACTATTAGTCAAGACCCCAGAACCACCTGATAGAATCCCAGGACTATTCAGATCAGTCCCTGAATCCCAATCATACCAATCGTTATACGCATGAGAGACTACCCCATGTAAAAGCAACGGAATTAAAGCAATCAAAGTAGCAATCCCAAAGTTATATAATGTAATTTCAATCTTTGCTAAAGCCATTAAAATACCGATAATCACACTACTACCTGCCCAGGATAAAGTAGGTTGCCACCTGAATACCTGCCAAAAAATCCTTAACTTCTGCATCTTATATTACCTCCTTGCTAGTAGTATTAGCCTATTAGCAAGAAAATAATAATTTGATTTAATAATACCTTTACGACAGATAGACCATTCTTATACCATTCTTACATCATTATTAATACTTATTTCTCGCAACTGCAAATTATTATCTATTTTAACCTTTATCTCTACTTCATATTTTTCTTGGAGTAATTTTAGATTACTATTCTTCTGCCCTCTTACTGTAGAGCTAAAACGCGGATTAACTTTTAAAATTAACTCGTCACTTTCAATCTCATCTCCTAAAAAATCAATAATGCTCTCCAAAACTAATCTAGATTCAACCAGCTGACGAAAAGCAGGGTGAAACGGTCCAGCAATAACTGCTTCTTTATTCACTCCATCTGATGGCTGTAAGCCTAACCTAATTACTGGGGTCTGATGTTGACGAAATAACTTTAACTCTTCTTTACATATCTCTACTGCTTCCTCTAAGCTTAAAGGGGTGAATTTATCTTTCTTATATAATTTACTTAAATATGTATCCTTAATTACTAATGTAGGATAGATTCTAACTAAATCAGGACCCAATTCGACTGTCTTTTGGGCACTATAAAGCATACTTTCCCAGTCTGATTCCGGTAGACCAGGCATTAACTGAATTCCTAATTTAAACTGATTCTTTCGAATTAATTTACTAGCTCTAATTACATCTTCAACTGTATGGCCACGATAAGCAGCCTCTAATACTTTCGGCACTAAAGATTGGACCCCTAGCTCTATAACTTCTACATTATATTTACTTAAGTTATCTAAAATTGTTTGGTCAATATAATCCGGTCTAGTCGATAGGCGCAGATTATCTACTACACCTTCTTCACAATATTTATAAGCTACTGATAATAATTCACTCTGTCTTTTAATATCCAAGCCAGTAAAACTACCGCCATAGAAAGCAACCTCTATCTTACTATTATTATGATCCATGGTGTTTAAGTATTCTTTAATTATCTGCTCAGCCTTCTTAGGAGTCATCATCTCTTGTAAACCCGTAATCTCTCGTTGATTACAAAAGACACAATCATGCGGACAGCCGGCATGGGGAACAAAGATAGGAATAATATAATGTCTTTTACTCATTACTACTTCACCTACTTGCTTTCATTGTCTGCAACTTCCTTCTCTATCTCCTTTAATTCTCTAACCTCATCTTTATTCAGATGTCTATAACGCCCTTCAGGAACTCCTTCTAAATCTAAAGGACCAAAATTAGTTCGTTTTAACTCTTGAACCGGATGACCTACAGACTTCCACATTCTTTTAACTTGATGCTTTCTACCTTCATGAATTGTAAGTGATACAATCGCCCTATCACCTAAATCAGCTACTACTTTGGCCTCTGCTGGTGCAGTCCAACCATCCTTTAATTTAATTCCTCTCTCTAAAGCCTCAATCGTATTTGGATTAGGAGTCCCTTCTACTGTAGCCATATAGGTTTTTGCTACTTCATGGCTCGGATGAGTTAAAGCATAAGTTAAATCACCATCATTAGTTAATAATAAAAGTCCCTTTGTATCCCTATCCAATCTTCCTACTGGATGAACAGTCTGTTTTACATCTGTTATAAGTTCCATAACCGTCGCTCGATTTCGTGGGTCATTTACAGTAGTTATAAACCCTTGTGGCTTATTTAAAAGAAGATAGACTAATCTTTCCTTTTCAATCTCCTTTCCATCGACTACAATCGTATCTTTTTGTGGGTTAACCTTAGTTCCTAGCTCAGTAACTACTTTGCCATTAACCTTAACTCTACCATTAGCAATAATCTCTTCACTCTTTCTACGAGACGCAACCCCTGCCCTAGCCATTACTTTCTGTAATCTTTCTTTTGCCATTACTACCACCTCAATTATAATTGTTATCTAAAGTTCTTGCATAATCAATTGATTATACTCTAAAGCCATTATTACCTTCTTCTCTACTTTAATTCCTTAATTCTATCTAAACTCCTTTTTAAGATTAGATTTAATAACTCTAATAAAGCATTTTGTATTATGGAATGCTTTTTTTAAACAATAGATTACTTATTAAATCCCAACCAATAATTATTGCTCCACCAGCAAAAATTAAGCCTCCTAATGTTCTTCCTATCATATAAGGAACTAATAATTCTCTAACTTTTGTAAATTCAATCCCTACATATCTAAGTAAATATGATTGTATAACTCCTGCTACAAAGAGTGAAATACCCATTAAAGCTAAGCCACTATTTAGTAACCAAAATGCGATATTCCCTTTCTTCATACTTAAATTTTTAGTTCTTTGCCATTGAGGTAAGATAAAATAGAATAATGTTAGAGTCAAAAAGCCATATGTCCCAAATAAAGCTAGATGTCCATGAAGTGAAACCATCTCTGTGCCATGTGTATATTGGTTGATACTAGGCCAGGTCATAATAAATCCTAAAATACCTGCTCCAACTAAGTTCCACAAGACCGTTGCCCATAAATATTTAAAAGTTAGGTCATTAGTTGTCTTCATATTCTGTCGCTTGACACTCTTAAACGCCGTATAAACCAAGAAAAAGACAGGAACTATCTGTAAAGCACCAAATATCATTCCTATATATAGCCACCAATGAGGAGCTCCAATCCAAAAATAATGATGCCCCACTCCTAAGAAACCAGTTAAAATTACTAAAAAAACTTCTACATAATACCAACGCTCTACCGTTTTTCGTTCAACTCCAGTCATCATTAATAAGATTGATGCAATCACGGAAGCAATTATTAATTCTAATGTGCTTTCTACCCAAATGTGTACTGTCCAGAATTTAAAAAATTCATCCATAGCTATATTTTTGTATGTTAACATACTAGGGATATACATAATAATAGAAAAAAAGACTCCTACAACTAGTCCAATCATAGTAGGGTGCCATTCAGTAATCTTTCGTTTTAATAATGTTAATAAGATATTTATAAAGAATATAATTAAAGATAAGGCTATCAATATCTTAAATGGTAATAATGCTTCTAAATACTCACGCCCAGTAGTAAAACCTAAAGATAGACTACCATAAATTAATAATAAGGTTACTATCGTTAACCAGAATTGTATATTAGCTATCTTAATATTTGTGTCATACCCAACTTCTTCTGGTATTATATAATACACTCCACCAATTATCCCTAATAAAGGCCAAAAAACACTTAGATTAATATGAAATGCTCTACCAGAATTGAAGGGAATAGGCGCCGGCAAATCAGGGATAATAAATTCAATTGACGCTCCAGAAGCTAAGAAGACTTGGAAGGTAAACATTAAGATAGCAGCAATTAAGAACTTGAAACTCACTCTCTGTGATTCATATTCAATAGTCTTTATCTTAGATTGTTCACTTTCACTTCTTTTTTTATTATTATTTGTAGACCAAAAGGGAACTATCTGTTTAACTATATCAAAGAATCTGCCCATACTCTATCACCTTCTTTACTTTAAATTATAATCTCTTAATTTAGGTTCCAATAAAGTTTTAGGTGGCCAACCATTAGTATCAATCTTATTCACAAAACGTAAAAAAGCAATCATATCTTTAGTCTCACCTTCTGAAAGCCCAGGATGTCTTTTAGTTCTATTCGGCGGCATCGCTGGTCTTTTTTTAAAGAACTTTTTAATCCATTCTGCATTTCGATTACTCATCGTTTTGGTTAGATCAGAAGCTAAATAAGCGCCATTCCCAAAGATCGTATGACAATCAACACACCCATTTTTATGCCAAACTTTCTTTCCTGCTAAATACCTCTTGTTTAAATCTGGAGTCTTAAGATTATTAACCGTTACATATGTAATATAACTGAACGAAACTAAAGTAACTACTACTAAAAATGTAATTAAATATTTCATTATACTCACCTACTTCTTAATTGAATAATACTATTGCTTATCTTATCCTGCTTTTAAAATTTAAATTCATTTTCTAGAAGATTCAAAATTGATTTTTTCGATTAAATAGAATAAAATATAATTAAGAGAGGTGATTTGCAAATGAAGAAACTATTATCGCAATTTAAAAAGAAATTTAGTAATTATATGATTAAACGAATGATTAAGCGGTCAGGCTTTGATAGCGATAAAATGTTTAACATAGAATTATGTCGAGGTGCAAAGAGATGTTCCCGTAATGTAATAGATGTAACTGAAGTTAATAAATTAATCCAAAATACCTTAAAAGAAAGTAGGATTGCACCGAGATTACATAAAAAGTTAGTTGATGAAGAATACATTCTACCACATCATATGTTTAAATTAGCCATTTCAGGCTGTGTCAATGGCTGTTCTAAACCACAAATTAAAGATTTTGCAATTGTTGGTCAATTAAAACCTAAAATCCAAGAAGATCTCTGTATTGGTTGCCAAAGATGTCTTAGTACCTGTCAAGAAGATGCCATTATGCTTAATGATGAAGAACCGGATATAGATTTTGATAGATGTATCTTCTGTGGTGACTGTGTAAAAGCCTGTCCTACAGAAGCTCTTACTATAAAAAAAGTTGGGTATCAAATCCAGGTTGGGGGACATTTAGGGAGACATCCTCATTTAGCTAATATAGTAACTGATTTAAGTGACTTAGAAGAATTAATGAAAATCCTTAATAAAGCCATAAAAGTCTTCGTTGAGGAGGGAGAGGGGCAAGAAAGATTAGGGGTCACTTTAAATAGGTTAGAGATGGACCTTGATTAGTTAACCATTGCCATAATTTATTAAATTTATTTTTAGTTGTTAGCTTTTCCTTAGCTAACAAAGGAATAGTTCCTTTTAGTTCATCATCAACATAAAAGGTAACTTTTCCAATCTGTTCTTTTTTAGCAATAGGTAATTTTAAGTTATCTTTTATAATAATCTCTTTTCTAACCTTAATCTCTTTACCCTCAGAAGCTACAGTTGCAAATTCTTGTGAAGCAACCATTTCTAATCTTTGGTTTTCCAATGCTTCCAACCGAGCAGAATATATTACCTCATCTTTTGCTGCTAACTGGATTCGATTAAAGTTATCGAATCCATAATTTAATAATTTTATTGAATCATGCCACATCTGTCCACTCTTTAAGACGACTGAAATCACTTGTCTCCCCTCCCGTGTCATTGAGGAGACCAAACATCTACCAGCGGCATCTGTATATCCAGTCTTTACTCCATCTACCTCATCAAACCTTCGTAGTAAACGATTGGTATTTAATAAAGAACGCCCATATTCATGTGAACCCCATGAAATAGTCTTCCGAGTAGTATCCACTATTTTAGCAAAAGTTTTATTTTGTAGTGCATAACGTGCTATCATCGCCAGATCATAAGCTGTAGTTAGATGCCCTTTTTGTGGCAGCCCATTAGGATTTTGGAACGAAGTATCTAACGCCCCAATCTCTCTTGCTTTCCGATTCATCATCTGTGCAAACTCTTCTACACTCCCACCGATATGTTCTGCAATCGCTACCGCTGCATCATTACCGGAATTTAATAATAATCCATATAACAATTCTTCTAAGGTTAATACCTCACCTTCAGCTAGCCAAATAGACGATCCTCCCTCATAAGCTGCTCTCCTACTTACTTTTACTTTATCATCTAAGTTTCCATTTTCAATAGCCAAAATTGCAGTCATAATTTTAGTAGTACTAGCTGGTGATCGTTTTACATGTGGATTCTTAGCATATAGTATCTCACCAGTTTCAGCATCAATTAAGATAGCTGCTCTTGCTGTAACACTCGGCTTTGCTATGGCAATACCATTAGTATTAATTAATATCACTAACATTATTAATAGTGCTATTAAACTATGTTTTCGTGAAAAAGTAACCTTATTACTTTTGAAGCAACTCATACTCCCTTCCCCTCCATTTAAAACTAATATATATAAGTATCTTCCATTTATATATTATTTAACTATTATCATTTTTAGAATTATTTTTTACCATTGATTTTATTTCTTTCATTAATTCAGGTGCTACATTAATAAGCCGTTCAACTACCGCATTATCGGTTACTGGTAATAATCGTACCTGTTCTTCAGAAACTACTAAGAACGCTACTGGCTGTAACATTACACCAGCTCCACTACCTCCACCAAAAGGTTTCTTATTGCTACCATTACCATTCTTACCTCCATCTTGTTGTTGATTCGAAGTATCAGTATACTCAGCACCACCAGCAGCAAAACCAAAACTCACCTTAGAAATAGGAACAATTACACTCCCATCTGCTGTCTCCACTGGGTCACCTACAATCGTATTTACATCTACCATGCCTTTAATATTTTCCATAGCTGTATTCATTAGTGCTTCAATTGGATGGTCTGCCATCGCTTTGAAAACCTCCTTTTATATCTTTTAAAGATTATCTTTACACCTTTAGTAATAATGTTGCCTAATTTCAAACTAAATATACTTGTAAAATCAACCTCTAATTTATCAACTTGATTAAAATTAGGACAAACTTGTAGATTAGGCTGTACCATCTTCTTAGTATTCTGACTTAAAAAAGAATATATACTCCCCTTTATTGACCATAACACTCCTGTTAATATTCCTGTTACAGCAGGGTCTTTTACGCCAAAGTTGGTCTTCCAGACAAGCTTTTTACATTCTCCTTTAATACTTAAGATTAGAGTACCAATAATTCTTAATAAAATTGGATTTCGTAAAGTTAATTCATCTAAGCGATGTAGTTCATCTTTAAAAGTATCTAATCCTCTCTCTATAGCTTCAAATTGATCAACAAAGCCTTTCATGAATTTAATCTGTTTTGTCAAATTTTCCCAATCAATTTTGTGAATTGCTAAGGGCTTTTCTTTTTCTACCTCCATTTTGGGTGAACCAGTTGCTTCAATTTCTGCTCTGAATTTTAATAAAGGCCGTGCAAATAACTGTTTTAATTCTATATAAGGAATATGTAATTTATAAGTTATTAAACCAAAAAAGACTTCCATCCAAATCTTTAATTGATCTTTATTATCTTCTCGTTGGTACTCTATAAATACATTAATAGGTATCAAATAGATTATTAATGGTACCATTAATAATGGTAATATAATCAAACTCATCTTCTCCACCTTTTGATTTCCTTTCTTTTAGTACATTGGTTATTTTTCCCCTTAAAAAGATTAATATACATTCAGATGAAATTTTTGTATAGTTAAAAGAAAAAAGAGCTACAGTCTAATCACTGTAGCTCTTAAATACTATTACTCTTCACTTTTTAACTCTTCTAACTCCTCGTCTTCCAATTCTTCTTCTAATAAAGTTTCCTCATTTAATTCTGAAAAGTCTTGTGGAGATGGCAATTCACTTAAATCATTCAACCCAAAGTATTCAAGAAATTTATCACTAGTTCCATAAATGATTGGATTGCCAATAGTCTCTTTACGACCTAATTCAATTACTAAACCGCGTTTCTGTAGAGTCTTTAACGGCTTTTCTACATTAACTCCTCTAATATCCTGAACTTCAGCTCTGGTTACTGGCTGCTTGTAAGCAACGATTGTTAAAGTTTCTAGGGAAGCCTGAGTTAACCGATTATTTATTTCTGGCTTATGTAATTCTTTGATGTATTCTTCATATTCTGGTTTAGTCCTAATTTGATATCCGCCATTAACATCTAATAATTGGACACCCCGATTAGGGTTATCGTAATCATCTCTTATTTCTTTAATAATCTCTTTAATCTTACGTGCACCTAGTTCCGTCACTTCTTTTATTTCTTTAATATGTAAAGGTTCCGAGGTTGTAAAAAGTAAAGCCTCAATAAGAGCTTTTTGACTTTTAACCATCATTATCAACCCTTTCCTTTAACAGATAAAGATCAATTTGTCCAAAAACACCATTCTGTCTAACTCCTATTTTATGTAATTTAATCAATTCTAAAATTGCCATAAAGGTAACTACAATCTCTAATTTAGTAGAATCATTAACGAATAATTCGTCAAATTTAACTTCCTTTTCTTCTTCAACTTTAGCTGTTAGTTCTACTATTTTATCTTTAATGCTTATATCTTCTCTATTAACATGAGATAACTTATCCTCTGATTCTTCTTCATCATCTTCTTTTTCTTCTGTCTTTGTTTTTAATATTTTTTCAAAAGTATCGACAAATTGATTAAGTGATATATTCTCTAATGGATTAACTTCTATTTCATCAGACTCGATTTCAGCTAAGATTGATTCCATATTTCTAGTATATCTCTTTCTCTGTGTCTCTTCATAGTCTCTTAAGCTATCCGCCAATTCTTTATACTTTTTATACTCTAGTAACCTGTTAATTAACTGTTGTCTTGGATCAATTTCTTCCTCATCCTCATCTTCGTTATCATCCGGCAACAACATCTTTGATTTCATCTCAATTAGATTAGCAGCCATGATTAAAAATTCACTTGCAATTTCTAAATTCAACTCTTGCATAGCTGCTATATAATTTAGATACTGCTCTGTAATTTCAGAGATAGAGATATCATATATCTCTACCTCATCTTTCTTAATCAGATGTAACAAAAGGGGAATCGGTCCCTCAAAAGCATCTATCTTTATTTCATAACTCATGCTTTCACCTCGATCACAGATTCATTGCGTTTCTTACTTCCTCCATTGTTTCTTGGGCTAACTTTCTAGCCTTTTTAGCACCCGCATTTAAAATATCATCAATCTGTTCAGGATTTGCCTTTAATTCTTCTCGTTTAGCTCGAATCTTAGCTAATTCATTAGTTAAAACATCTTTTAAATTCCTTTTACAGTCCATACATCCAATCCCTGCCTCACGACAGCCTGTTGCTAATTCTTCTACTTCTGTTGTATTAAATATATTATGATAATCATAAACAGAGCAAACATCTGGATTACCAGGGTCCTTTAATCGGATACGTTGTGGATCGGTTACCATCTCTCTTACTTTATCTTCTATCTCTTCTTCACTATCACCTAAAAAGATAGCGTTACCATAACTCTTACTCATCTTACGTCCATCAGTTCCTAATAATTTAGGCACTTTAGTTAATTTAGGTTCTGGTTCTGGAAGTATTTCATCATCTTCACCATAAAGGTAATTAAATCTTCGCGCAATTTCACGTGTTAGTTCTAAGTGTGGTAATTGATCTTTACCCACTGGTACAGTATCACCTTTATATAATAAAATATCTGCTGCTTGTAAGACTGGATAACCTAATAAACCATAAGGAACAGAATTACCCAAGTTTAATTCCTCAATCTGTTCCTTATAAGTTGGAACCCGCTCTAGACGACCAACTGAAGTAATCATTGAAAATAACAGATGTAATTCGGCATGTTCTTTAACATCAGACTGAACAAAAATAACACTCTCTTCTGGATCAATACCAGCACTAATCCAGTCTATCACTAGCTCTCGCGTGTTATCTTTTATATCATCAGTTTGATCATACTTAGTAGTTAAAGCATGCCAATCTGCTACTTCAAAATAACAATCATACTCCTTCTGTAGTTCTACCCAATTTTCTAATACTCCTACTAAATGACCTACATGCAACTTGCCAGTAGGTCGCATTCCACTTAATATTCTTCCTTTTGCCATAATTGATTCCTCCCTTTACAAAAGTAGTCTATAAAAAATAATCCAAACTGGTCCTATAATTTTACCTAATAAGCCTGTAAAGACAAAGAATAACAAAATAAAAGGACCATAAGCCTCAATTTCATGCAAAATCTTATCAAATTTTCTTGGTAGTAACCCTTTTAAAATTTTCGAACCATCTAATGGTGGCAACGGAATTAAATTAAATATAGCTAAACCTAAGTTAATTCCAACTCCTAATTTTAGAAAAATAGCCACTACTGTCGGTAAATTAAATGCAAAATTCTTAAATAGAACAGCAAATATAACTGCTAGAAATATATTAGCTAATGGACCTGCTAGCCCTACAAACATCATCCCTTGGCGAGAGTTAGAAAAATACCTCGGATTAATCTGCACCGGCTTAGCCCAACCAAACCTTTGGGTGATTAATAAAACTAAAGTCCCCATCAAACTTAAATGAGCCAATGGATTCAAAGTTAATCTTCCCGTCATTCCTGGTGTTGGGTCTCCCAATAAGTCTGCCATCTTGCCATGAGCATACTCATGAAGCGATATAGATAATAATACTAATGGAATCAAAAGTATAAAACGAGCTATCTGCATCTATTCACTACACTCCTTCTTTAATTCTTTTAAACAATCTTTAAGATACTTATATTCATCTTCATAACTATTAAAATTCCCATTTAGTTTTGCCTTCTTAACTTTTTGCAATGCCTTTTTGAAATAAGGCCCAGGCTTATATCCTAAATCAATAATATCTTTGCCTGTTACTTCTAATTCTATCCTTCTCAAATTTAAAAAATAATCTTGAATCCAGTCTTTAACTTCATCCTCATCAGTTAATAATACTAAATATAATATTTCTTCAGTACTTAATGGTTCTAAATGATAATATACTTTACTAGGTTTTATATCTGAACTAGATAACAAGTTCAAAATATCTTTGGCTTCATTCTTAGCAAAAATCACTTTATCAATTAAGGCCTTAGAAAACTTCAATCTTAATAATAAATGCTTAATGACGTGCTCAGATAAAGACTTAGTTAAAATTATTAGATATAACTGCCAAATTTTTATTGTTACATCCTCAGTTATTTCTAAATGCTCAAGCCAATCATTTATCCAAGGAATTTCTAAGGCTAAACGATATTCTTCTTCCCCCCAGGTTAATTTAGGATGAAAATACGCCAATAATCCAAACTTATCTAAGTCTAACAGAATATATCCTGCCTTTTCTTCAGACAACATTAAAAATAATTCATTTCCTAACCTTCCAGATGATAAGCCTTTAATTACATTTTGATTAATAGCATGCTCAATTAATTCTTTAGTCAAGCTTTCTATTTCAAATTCATAACGGTTGGCAAACCTTAATGCTCTAAAAATTCGTGTAGGGTCATCAATAAAACTAAAATTGTGTAAAATTCTAATTATTCCTTCTTCTAAATCTTCTTCTCCACCAAAATAATCAATTAATCTACCAAATCTTTTCTCATTTAACTGAATAGCCAAAGCATTAATCGTAAAATCACGCCTAAATAGATCCTGTTTAAGTAAAGCAGCTTCTACTTGTGGAGGTGCTGCTGGATATTCATAATATTCAACTCTAGAACTTGCAATATCTAATTTCAAGCCATCTGTTAACTTAACAATCGCCGTTCCAAACTCTTTATGAACTTCTTTCACTTCACCTTCTAATCTTTCAGCCAATTTATAAGCAAAATCGATACCATCGCCTTCTATGACTAAATCTAAATCTAAGTTCTTAACTCCTAAAATTAAATCACGGACAAAGCCACCAACTATATAGAGATTAAGTTCTAACTGGTCAGCTACTCTACCTGCTTTTACTAGTAAATCAAATAGATCTGAATCTAAATCTGCTAATAAATTCTCTACATTAGAACTCTCTTCAGAAACCTCAACCATACTTCTTCCATATCGATTCTGTTGTCCTTTGATATAGTCAGCCTGCCCATATAGAACCTTTAGAACATCACTTCGAGTTACAATTCCGACTAATTCATCATCATCATTCATTACCGGCAATCTTCCAATATCATGCTCTACCATCTCTTGTTGAATCTCTTTAAAAGTAGTCTCTTCATTAATAGTAACTACCCCACGCGACATATATCCTTTTACAGGGGCATGCATCAGATCATAATTACGCACTTTATCTATATCTCTTCTAGAGATAACTCCTACAATCTCTTCATCTTTAGTAATAATTAAACCAGAATGTCCATAACGAAGCATTATTGCCTCTGCTTCTTCAATTGATTCATCAGGAGTAATCGTTTTAACTGGATTGGACATAATATCTTTAGCTAAAACTGATGGTTTCATCTTTTGTTGTACTAACCCTATCAACTCAGCTTTTAAATCATCTAAAACTATATCTTCGTCTCTAATCATAGCTGATGCTGCTTTAGCATGGCCGCCACCATTATACTCAGTCACTATCTCAGAAACATCGACCGCATCAATATTACTCCGTGCCACTACTAATACTTTCGAACCTAATCGCACTAAAGTAAAGACAACATCAGAACGATTAAGGTCATCTAATTTATGTGTTAAGTAAGCTATGCCTCCGATATACTCATCAACCTTTGCTTCATAAGTCGTAACCTTCAATCCATTTAATTCATGTACGGTTAATGAATTTAATAATTGTGTAAATAAATCCTGTTGAGCCGAACTTAAAGGACGCTCAATAAATTGATTAACAACTGATAAGTTGGCCTCATTTTCTAGTAAGAATGAAACAGCCTCAGCATCAAGAGCAGTAGTTGAAGTAAAAGTTAAGCAACCAGTATCTTCATAAATCCCTAAAGTAAATAATGTCGCTTCAAAAGGAGTAATTTCAATTCCACGTTTCTCTATTTCCTGACACAGAAGACTAGTAGTTGCTCCTACTGCTTTAACTAATTGCCAATCACCTTTCATCTCTTCATCTAATTCTGGATGGTGATCATAAATGATTAACTCCACTTCTGAATCATTAGCCAACTCTTCCAATTCACCTATTCGACTACCAATTCTAGTATCTACTACTATTAATTTATCTACGTGACAAGTTGCTATTTCTTCTTTAATCTCATTAGGCCTCTTAATAATAATCCGGTCTTTATACAATGACATAAAATCTTTAACATTTTGGCTTAACCTACCGGAAAAGACCATAATAGCATTCGGATATAATTTACTAGCCGCTACCATAGCCGCTAGACCATCAAAATCGGTTCCGAGATGACTAGTTATTATTTTCACTTTATCAACTCCTGCAATTTATAAACATCAACTTCTATTATACCATAAATCGAGCTATTTAGAAAGGCATATAATTTCAAACAAAAAAACTAAACCTTACTTAATAATTAAGTAAGGTTTAGTATAACAAGCAGAATATCATAATTAACTCAAAAATTCTTCTTTAACTATAGATTTTATATAATTAATTGTGACATTCGTATAATTAAGAAGCAGCAGATTCTTAGTTATTACCTTTTAACTTTGCTGGAATTTCTTCTTTTGCCACTAAATCTTGATACTGCTCTCTACGAATAATCTCTTCTACTTGACCATCATTAACCAATACCACTCCTGGTTTTGGTAGACTATTATAATTGTTGGCCATTGAATAACCATAAGCTCCAGTACAAGAAACTAATAGAATATCCCCAGATTCTAATTCTGGCAGCTCAATATCCCAAATTAACATATCACCAGATTCACAGCATTTACCTGTAATTGAAACTACTTCTTCTGTCTCTTGGTCAGCTTTATTAACTACAATCGCCTCGTATTCTGCATCATAAAGTGCCGGACGGATATTATCAGGCATTCCACCGTCAACAGCCACATACTTTCTAATATCCGGAATCTGTTTAATAGAACCGACAGTATAAATTGTAGAACCGGCTGTACCAATAATAGAACGGCCAGGTTCGTTAATTACTTTAGGTAACGGAATCTCTAACTCGTCACATTTTTCTTGAATAGCCTGTGAAACAATCTTTGCATATTCATTAATATCTACAGTCTGGTCATCTTCTGTATACTTAATACCGATTCCACCACCAAGATTAAGCTCTTCCATTACTAGGTCTGCCTCTTCCTTTACATCTTCTACAAAATCTAACATAACATCTACTGCTAGACCGAATGATTCAAGATTAAAGATCTGAGATCCGATATGACAATGAATCCCTTTTACAGATATATTATCTAACTTAATAGCATTCTTAATCGTTTCTAAAGCTAAACCATTCTGAATACCAACACCAAATTTAGAATCTGTCTGTCCTGTTTGGATATAACTATGAGTATGAGCTTCTACTCCTGGTGTTACTCTAATTAAGATATCTACTACTTTATCTTTTTCAGCTGCTATTCCATTTAATAATTCTAGTTCATAATTATTATCGACTACAATTCTTCCGATTCCTGCTTCTAAAGCCATCTCTAATTCTTCAGGTGTCTTATTATTACCGTGGAAATATATCTTTTCTACTGGAAAATCTGCCTCTAAAGCAGTATATAGTTCACCACCAGAAACAACATCTAAACCTAAGCCCTCTTCATCAACAATTCTACACATAGTTAGTGACATAAAGGCCTTACTAGCATAGATAGTCTCTGAATTTGGATACCATTCTTCAAAAGCCTTTCTATAAGCTCGACAGTTATCTCTAATCTCTTTTTCATCAAGAATGTATAAAGGTGTACCGTACTCTTCAGCAATCTTATTTACCTCACAACCACCAATTTCTAAAATGCCTTCATCGTTAATCTCCATCGTTCCATGTAATTCCATACTCTCACTACTCCTCCTCAAAATCCTCTTATTTAATTTGACTATACTTCTCTATGTTTCTTATATTATATGATGACATTTAAAAAACGGTTATGTAGTTTATCTCATAACCGTTTAAATCTATAACCAGTCTATAAGATAGCTCTTCACCTATTAGTGACAAAACTATAATTATTAATTATAGTTTCAATCTTAAAATCGATGTCTATTTTAAGATTTCGGCAATAGCTCCTTTCATCTTAAATCATTACTGACATCTGCTCATTAAGATTACTTTTAGCTACCGCTCCTCTACCTTGCTCTAAATCTTCATTTTTAAATAGAATAACATAATTATTATTTACTGTCAACACTTTTCTTCAAATTGATTACTATTATCAATATTATCTATTATAACTTACACCTTTGCTCTCTTTTGATTTTGATATCTTATTCTCCTATTATCTTTACCATAACTCTTTTTTTCCGCCGACCATCAAACTCACCATAAAAAATCTGTTCCCATGGTCCAAAGTCTAGCTCTCCTTCAGTAATTGCTACAGTGACTCCTCTTCCCATAATCTGCCGTTTTAAGTGAGCATCTGCATTATCTTCTATTCCTCGATTATGTAAGTACTGAGAAGTAGGTTCATGAGGAGCCAACTCCTCTAACCATTCTTTGAAATCAGAAATTAACCCACTTTCTGCATCATTAATAAAAACACTAGCCGTGATATGCATGGCATTTACTAAGCATAACCCTTCTTGAATTCCGTTCTCGTCAATTATTTCCTGTACTTTCCGAGTTATATTGATAAATTCAACCCTCTCGTCCGTATTAAACCATAGATATTCACGAATAGATTTCATTAATAAATCCCCCTTTAAAATTCAATTGACGATTAAAAACATTGAAACCTTAACCTTAGCCTTAACCTAGGCCTCAATCTCAACCTTTAGGAACAACTTCTTTCGGTTCATAGTTGCCATAATAATTAGTTCCCCACACTCCAAGTAAAATCATAATTCCGCCAATGATATGAAACCAATAAAAAGGTTCATTCCTAAATACTACTCCACCAATTATAGAAATAATTGTTGTTAAATTCGTAAAAACCGCTGACCTTGAAGCTTCAATTTTAGATAGCATAAAGTTCAATAAAAAGAATGCTATTACTGAAGAAAGACCGCCTAGATAAAGAATAGCAATTAATATACTTGTATCACCTAAAGGTTGAAAATAATTCACTAGATTGCCTTGTATATAATGTTGTGTAAGAGCAACTATATTAAAGAATATAGCCCCAATCCACATCATAATATATGTAATCTCTAAAGGTTTAAACTGCAATGATGACTTTCTCGATAATATATTAAAAATTCCGGCTGAAATTACTGCTCCTAAAAGAATGAATATACCTGTTAGCTGTCCACTTACTTCCAAACTTCCCTTCATAAGAATAATAAATAAGACTCCAATTACTGAAATTAAAATAAATACTAACTGCTTTTTACTAGGTCTTTCATTAAGAAAAATCGCTGCTAAAATAGTCACAAAGACAGGAATTAAAGCTATCATCATCCCTGCTTCTGAAGAAGAGGTCATCTTGATACCTAAAGTTTCACAAATAAAATAAGTTACTGGTTGGAAGAAAGCTAATAATAGCAATGTATTTAATTTTTTACCTTTAAAATTAATTTTAATTATTCCCAAAACCCTTAGTAATGTCAATATTATAACCGCAAAAGCAAACCTAAACCCTAATAAATGAAAGGCAGTTATTGAAGATAAGGCTTCTTTTGTAAATAAAAATGAAAACCCAAAGACTATTGCTACAAACCCTCCTGCTAATATTGGTAATCCTTCTTCCTTTATCATTAATCATTACCTCCCTAACTGAACCTACTATTATATATCTACAAGTATAATATAAGACTCTTGTATAATTTTAATTGCTAGCGTCCAAAAACCCACGTCAATTATGCTGATAATCTAATTATGAGACTAGACTATATAAGTAATATATTAACCATCAATTATATTAAAACATATTTATTAGCAGTTTACAACATAGAATCAAAAAACATCAAATATCTTCTATTTAAAAATTAACCTTTGACTGAATAAAAATTTTGTCTTCCTGACATAAATTTGAGACTATACCGGTACCATTATCATCTCTGCCGATTTCTACTATACTCCCTCCAAACTGTAACTGAATAGCATTAGTTAAAGAATAATTAAACTGAGGTTCTATTAAGTATGCTTCATTATTAATATCATATAAAATATTTAATTCAATTTGATGAAACTTAAATACTGGTTTAATCATATAGGAGTTAATAGCCTTTATTTCTTCTTCTAACTCTGTTCTTCCTTCTTTATAATAACCTTGTCCTACTAAATATAGATTATTTTCAAATTTATAATCAGCACCGACCGCTGCCTCTATAATACTATCAAATTGATCATCTATATAATTACCATAAACAATTTCTGTCCAAATACCTACTTCCCTTAAATCACCAATAATATCAATACCTAAACGGTTAACTTGAGGAAAAACGAATTTGGCTAAGTTTGAACTAGAATTTCTAGTATCAATTGCTGGTATTTTATCCCGACCATGATAAGTACTTAAAGAAATATCATAATCATAAAAAGAACGTTTAGTAATCTTTAATCCAAGTTGAGTATTTTTAATATCACTTTCTACTAACTCTAAATCTCCTTCTTTATCAACAGCACCAGCTAACTTATCCACTATTGAATCAAACATTCTTCTATCTGACTTAGTCCCTTTAAAGTAAGAAGCTACAACTCCTGTTATTTCTAATTCTCTAGAGGTATAATAAGTTCCCTTAAGTGCTTCAACACTTAACTTCTCATCTAAAGGTTTAAAAGACGTTAAATCATATGTAGTAAAATAATCCGTTGGATTTATTTTATACGCATGTCCCCAATTGATATTCTGTTTGCCAATTTTCCAATCCATATTTTTAGTATAATAATCTAAATAAGCTTTACGTGTGCTTATCTCTGTATTTCTTATATCTTCCTGACCATTATGATATGATTCAAATTCTAAATCAAGAGTTATCTTCGCATTAAAACCAAAATCTTTATCTAAAACTAAATCAAATACTTCCCGAGCTACTACTTGACCATCACTAGTATATCCTACTAAAGAATTTGTTAATGAACCAGAAAATTCTATTTCTTGTCCTTGAGCTAAAACCGTTAAACTACAAATTAAAATCAACAGCAAAGTTAAAACTAAAACATTAAACTTTCGCATGTCTGTTCCCCCTGATTTATATCTCTTTTCTCTAAATTTCTTCTATATAAAAATTAAGAGCCAGGCCTCTATTAATTAGAAACCCAGCCCTAATATTTTAAAACTTGATTTTAAATAAATTTGTTAAATTTAATTAAAACTTATAACTTATTGTACCATCAAATGAATCTTCTTCTAGGCTACTTTTAACATTATACATACTATCTGTTAGCTCATTTTCAAAAGCATGCATGTAAGTCGCAGTCAATTCCCAATTCTCATCTAATTTATAAGTAGCTCCAACTGAAAGATGATCTTCAACAATAGCAATCGCTGGTAAGTTATTAAATACATCGTCACTCTCTACTGGTGAATCACCATAATTATAACCTGCTCTTAAATTTAATTTCGGACTATATTTATATTGAATACCTATAGAATAAGTAACAATATCATCCCACCCCCAAGGCATAGCTATTCTATCCTTAGAAGTACCAGTCATTAAATTTTTGAAGTCACCTTCTAAATAGAGGTTATCCATAGTATCACTATAGTTAATCCACTTTACATCTGTAGAAACTAACCATTTTTGATTAGGGCGATAAGCCATTCCTAACGCCACCTGGCGAGGAGCATCCATGTTCATCTTATAAACTCCAGCTTCATTATAATACATTTCATTACCTTGTTGAGTTAAGATATCTCCCTTATCTAAACGATATTCGTAATCTGTAAAATGCTGCTTACTAGTATAACTAGCACCTAAAGTAAGCGCATCATTATATTGATAAATAGTACCTAGAGTAAATCCAGCACCAAAAGCAGCTTGTGTTTCACTTAAGTCAAAACCGAAGTGTTTTAAATTTTTACCAGTCATTGTATTTATATCTGTCATGAAATCTCCTGTATAATAACTTTCAAAACTCAGAGCCTGATAATCAACATTAAGTGCACCACCAATAGCTAGCTTGTCATTTACTTTATAAGCTGCCGAAGGAGCTAACTTCCAAAATTGATAATTTGACCAAATATTTCCTGTGGCATTCTGAGGGTTATTATCCCCTGTCGGGTCAGGCTGCCCCATCGAAGTTGCTATCTGTCCCAATTGTTGGTCCATCCCATAACCAATAGTAGGTGTTTGTAATTCTCCATAATCTACTCCCATACCAGCAACACCATACATCCCACCACCAAAACAGATGTCTTTATTAAACCAAGCCGGAGCATTCCAACCGATAGCTGGTGCCATATAGAATTCAGAACCACCCTCATCTTTTCCGCCTTTTAAAGGTCCCATATCTGGGAAATCAGCATATCTGTTAGGCACAAATAATTCAGTACTAAAATCAGTTCTCATCCCAATCAAAGCCATTCCAGCCGGATTAGTGATAGCCGTTGCTGTTGTATACGGTGCAGCAGTAATTGCACCGCCCATTCCTTTCTGATAAGCCCCTACACCAATAAATTGCATCCCATTAGTCGCTAAAACTGGAGAAATCAACAATGAAACTAACACTAAAGTTAAAATAAAAGTACCCATTGTCTTCTTCATCATTTTTCATACCCCCTTGTTAATTATAAAATTAATCCCCTTCTATTTACATTTAATATCACTTAATTATGTAACCCCCCTTTTTACATTCTGGGTATAATAAATAATTATTTTTTTCACAATCGACCTTTACCTCCCCGCATTAGGGAGGGGATTACAAGGTAAAAATAAAAAGTCCCCTTTTTTAAAAACATTGTGATTAATTTCATTATCTTTGTATTTATAATATCATATGTTATCTTTTTTTGTCAAATAAAGAAAAATAATAACCAATATTATGATTTATTATTTTAGGAAATTTGATTAAAAACAAAAGGCTTTATACTTTGAGAAAGCATAAAACCTTTCATATTAACTTAAATATTTGATTTTTTTATCCCATTAAAATAAAGTTGAATGATATCATTTCTTATTTTTTCTATAGGAAACTTATCTTGAAACATAAACCAATGCAACGCTGTAATATTAATCATTCCACTCAATGAAACTGCTGCTGTTTCCGCATTAAGTTCTTTAAATACTCCTCTTTCAATTCCATCTTTAATGATATTTTCAATTATCACTGTATTATTAGATCGAATTTCTTTAATATAATCTTCAAACTTGCTTTGATAACCCCAAATTTCTCTCGTTAAAAATTTACAAAAATTCTGGTGTTGATCATAAAATTCTAACTGAGCACCTACAATTATTTTTAATTTCTCAAGTGGTAATTCCACTTGAGAAATTTTCTCCTTAACTTGATTTGTCATCTTATTAATGCCATACTGAATTAATGAATATATCAAGTCTTCCTTATTTTCAAAATAACGATATAAAGTACCTTTCCCTACTCCAGCAGTTTCTGCTATCTCTTGCATTGTTGTATTAGTAGAGCCTTTCTGTGAAAATTTATCAATAGCTGCCGTAAATATTCTTTCTTTTTTGGAATTCATACTTTCAACTCCTTAATTAAAACTCAACATTTAACCTTGTATATATTCTATCTTGACCTAAAGCAGAAATCAAACCGCTACTAGTATCCTTTTCTGCACTATCTACATAGGTTCCTCCTAATTGTAATTCAACAGAATTAGCCAAGGAATAATTAAACTGTGGTTCTATTAAAGAAGTTTCACTTTCAAAATCATATAAAGTAGTAACCTCTATCTCATGAAAATCAAAAATCGGTTTAGAAACATAAAAGTTTGCTGCTTTAACTCTCGGCTCACTCTCTGTTCTTCCTTCTTTATAATAACCCTGACCTACTAAGTATAGATTATTATCAAACTTATAATCTATACCTACGGCAGTTTCAATTACATTCTTAAACTGCTCGTCTTGATAATCACTATAAGTTGTTTCCGCCCATACTCCCATATCTCCTAAATCACCAATGATATCTAATCCTACACGATTAGCTTTAGGATAAATAAAATTAGCTTTGCTATCTACTGCTGGTAACTTATCTCGTCCATGATAAGCACTTAATGATATATCATAGTCATGAAAACGCCGCTTTGTTACCTTGAAGCCACTTTGTATATTCTTTACATTATCCCCCACATTATCTTTTGCATTATTTTTTAAACTAATCCCTCTAAAAAACGGAACTACTACTCCGGTAATCTCTAATCCTTTAGGAGCATAATAGATACCTTTAATTGCTTTGACACCTAGCTTTTCATCCAAGGGTTTAAGTGCTGTTAAATCATTAGGATTAAAATAACTTGTCGGATTTATCTTATACGCACTCCCCCAGCTAATCTCTTGTTTCCCAAGTCGCCAATCCATATTCTGCGTATAATAATTTAAATATGCTTCATTAAACGAGGTAGTTGTAGAGCTATTAGCATCTGATTTAAATTCTAAATCTAAATGCATGTTAGCATCAAAACCAAACTCTTTTTCTAAGATTAAATTAACCTTCTCTTCTTCTTCAATTAATCCGTTATTTGGATTGCCTACTAAATAACTATTTAATGAACCAGATATCTCTATATCCTTAGCATAACTTACAGAAGAAAGAATCAATAACAACACTAGTAGCAAAGTTAAAACTTTAAATCTGCGCATTCATAAACCTCCTTTTACTTGTATAAATATTATTAGCTAAATAAGTCTAATATTTATTAAGTAAGTTTTATATTTTGCTCACCTCAATTATAATTGTCATCTAAAACCATTGTATAATCAATTAATATCGCCGTAAATACCTTGTTGTAAAGATTCGTTCACTAATTGGCTTATCATAAGTAATTTCATCTAAGCGTAATACCGTCTTACTACCTTTCTGTACATTCTTCATCGTTAATTCACTAGCTGTCCAATATCCAGCAATCTGCTTAACACCTTCATTAATTAATACCTTATGTAAATCTCCACTAGTATCATAAAACTCTAACTTAGTTGGAAACCAATTGCTTCTTTTTACCCACATCTTGACAAATTTATATTCAATCTCTTTATCAGTAGGAATTAGTTTTAATAAATATTCATTTTTATTGGATTCTAAAATTGTTGCTTTATAATCTTCTTTATAGTTACCGCCACCTAAGATTGACAAATCATTATAACTAAAATCTGTACCGACAAAGCTACCATTCTTTTGACTACCTGCTATCCTTCTTACGTTCCCTAATACGGGCATGTAAAGATACATATCTTCATCATTATTATTCTTCTCATGAGATAAAAAGGCAGTTCCTTCTACACTAGCTGGCGCTAAAAAACGAATTAAAGCTTTATCGTATTCTCCATCTTGGGTATAAGCCTTTAACTCTCTTTCTCTCATGCTTCCCGCTTCATTATAAAGCTGCATCTTTAATTTAATTTCTGATGAATCGGCATCAATTGCTGCTTCAACTCTATCTAATATATCATCCCCAGTTAAATCTTGTGCTGAAACTCCTCCTATTAATCCTAGAATTAATACTGACATTAGAATTAGACTAATCATTTTTCTTCTCATTGATAAATCACTCCTTTTTAGTATTTGATCGCAAGCCTACGATAGACTCTGCTTCTAATTCGGAAGCTCTTTTCTGGGCTTCACTGTCTCGCCCAGCTTAAAGTTCAAAGCTGGTCGCAAGCCTATGATAGACTCTGCTTCTAATTCGGAAGCTCTTTTCTGGGCTTCACTGTTAACTGTTACCTTCCCCTCAACGAAATATCATCTTCTGAACTCATCACGTCACTTATCTTCGCACCTACAATAATCAGTGATGGCAGTACTACCATTGCTCCTAAAAAGGAAACTAACATTGTGATTGACGTCAGTAATCCAAAAGTCTTTAGCGGTGGGAATGAAGAAAATAATAGAACTAAGAATCCTGCAGTTACAGCTGTTGCATTAAAATAATTTGCTCTTCCAATTGTCTTAATAGCTATTTCCAAAGCTTCTTTTAAATTTGCTCCTTTTTCTCTTTCTTCCTGATAGCGAGTATAGAAATGAATACTGTAATCCACCCCTACTCCAACGGCAATACTTGCAATCATACTAGTTGCTACATTCAATGGCACTGATGTCCAACCCATTAACCCAAAGTTTATTAATACAGTAACTGCTATTGGAAAACTACAAGCAAACCCTTTCAATGGTGATTTTAAAAGAATGCTAGTAATGATAAAAGCTAATAGAATTGATGATAATAAACTCTTAATCTGACTACTGATAATCATGTCTGTTAACCGATTACTTAAGACAGGAGTTCCAGTTAAAGTAATATCATAACTTTTATTCCCAAACTTATCATCAATCAAACCTCTTACTTTCTGTATCATCAATTTAGTCTGTTGACTACTAGCACTAGCTACCATAACTCTAATTCTAACTTCCTGATGATCAAAGTCTATAAAATCACTTAATAAATCATCATCATCGGAAGATAAAAGTAGAAGATACTGTGCAATCCCCCTGCCTGGTAGTCGCTCAAACTTCTCATCCCCTTGGTTTAGAGCTTGATTTTCTTCTTCTAACAGATCAACCACCGACATTGAATTGCTTAATAGATCTATTTCTTCTAATTCTGTCTGAAAACTTTTTACTTTCTTTAAAAAATTAGGATTTTCTATACCATTTCTCTTTTTAGTATCTACTATAATCTCTAATGATTCTGAACCACCAAACTTAGTGTTAACTAATGTATCTGCTTTTCTGATTTCACTTCCTTGCTGAAAAAAAGTAATATAATTCGTCTCGGGCTTAATCTGTGGGACAACCCATAATGATAATAAACAGATGATAATGACTCCAATAATTATTAAAATTGCATGCCTATTAACAAGTTTGGATATATTACTACATAATTTATCTAATAGCTTTCTATCTTCTGCTGCTCGTAAATGTTTAGGCTTTTTAAGTAAAAAGAGAGTAGCTGGTAAAAAGGTTATAGACATTATAAGAGCCGCAAAGACACCAAAAGCAGTAAAGAGACCAAAATCTTTAATTATCGTTAAGTCTGATAAGCCCAAAGAAGAAAAACCGGCAATAGTAGTTATTCCTGCCATCACAATAGCCATTCCTACTTTTAGAATACTTTCAATAATTGCCTCTTTTTTATTCAACCCTTCTTTTTGGTCTTCATAAAACCTAGTTAAGAAATGAATAGCATACGCACTACCTACACTAACTAATAATACTGGTAGTACAGTACTAACTATTGATAAACTCTTACCTAACCAAGCAATCAAACCAATCGTCCAAATAACACTAAAAAGCACAACAATAATAGGTAAAACTACTCCTCGCCAACTATGAAAACTATCAAATAAGATTAACATTACCATTATCGAAACAAAAGGAAAGAGTTTAATAATATCATTCTTCATATTATCTGCCATCGCTTTAGTCAAAACTGGACTTCCTGTTAAATAACTTTCCTCTGTTAGCTCAGCTTCCTTCCTAATCTTTTGCACCTTAGAAACTACCTTTTTTTGATTAGCTTCAGGACTTAATTGAGAAATAATTGTTGCTGCCTCTAAATCTTGGGCTACTAAAGTCCCTAAATAGCGGTCTTTAGTCAAAACATCTTCTTTTAAGCTCTGAATTTCTCTTTTAGTTTTAGGTATTTCTTTAATGAATTCCCCTATTTCAATCGTAAATCCTTTACCGCGAATCTCTTCAATATTAGTAATACTCCGCACCTTATTAATTCCTTTAATACCTTCCAGCTTCTTAGTTAAGTAATCAATATGCTGTAAAGTCTCTTTATCCATTATATCTCTATCTTTTAGCATTAAGACTATATATTCTGAACCACCATATCTATCACTTATCTTATCAAATGTTTCAACTACTGGGTCACCATCTGGAAACATCTTCTTCATATCAGTATTAATCTTAACCCCAATAGCTTGATAAGCAAAAAATACTGTTAATAAAATAGTCATTATAATAATTCCTTTAGCATACTTTTGTACAAAAGACTTGATAAATTTCACTTGACCACCTCCTATTTCAGAACTGACCAGTCAGTTCTATATATCCATAATTATATCTCACTTCCCATTAAATGTCAAGTAAGGAAGTGAGTTTAGATTGTGTCAAGTTACTATAGAAAATAACTCAAATTATTTTTTGACTCCCTCTATGATAAAGTTGTTATTCCTGTGCGTTCATAATCAATTGATTATGAACGCAAACTATCTATAAAACTTATTTGTTCTCTAAATTTTAAGCAAGAGCTAAGATTAACCGTTAAGCAAATTTCTTAACCTTGACCTTAACCTGTATTTTTCTGGGCTTCACTGTCTCGCCCAGCTTAAAGTTCAAAGCTGGTCGCAAGCCTACGATAGACTCTACTTCTAATCCGAAAACTCTTTTCTGGGCTTCACTGTCAACTGTCAACTGTACACTGTTAACTGTTTAAACTGCTTCCCATTTTGGGCACTTAAAGCCCCATCTAGCTACTAATTCTTCATCTTGATAGATATTAATAATCTCACAACTATTTGGACAGGAATCACATTCAAAGCTAGAAACATTATAACTAAATTCTGACACATCAAAGCCTTTAAAAGAAGTTTTTTTCTTCTGTCTCATTTCTTCTTTTGCTAAGATGGCTGAACCTAAGGCTCCCATTACATTATGATGTTTTGGGACGTTTATTTTAGCGTCTAATTCCTCAGAAAAAGCTGCTTTAATACCTTTGTTAGCAGCTACTCCGCCTTGAAAAAGAATCGGCTCTAAGATCTCTTTCCCTTGTCCTACATTGTTAAGATAATTTCTAACTAATGCTTCACAAAGTCCAGCAATTATGTCTTCTGTGCAATGGCCTAACTGTTGTTTGTGAATCATATCTGACTCTGCAAAGACAGAACAACGACCAGCAATCCTAACTGGGGAATTAGCTTGCAATGCTAATTCTCCAAACTCTTCAATTGGTATACTTAATCTACTCGCCTGCTGGTCTAGAAACGAACCAGTTCCTGCCGCACAGACTGTATTCATCGCAAAATCGACTACTACTCCTTCTCGCAAGATAATAATCTTTGAGTCTTGACCACCAATTTCTAATACTGTTCTAACTCCTGGAACTACATTTGAAGCGGCAACAGCATGAGCTGTAATCTCATTCTTGATTACATCAGCCCCTACAATTACTCCTGCTAAATTTCTAGCACTACCTGTAGTTCCGACGCCTTTGATTTGAATATCACCAATCTTCTCACCTAGTTTCTTTAAACCGATTTGGATTGTATCTATTGGCCGTCCTTGTGTTCTTAAATATAACTTTTCTAACACTTGATAATTATCGTTTAATAAGACTAAATTAGTACTTACTGACCCCACATCAATTCCTAAATAGCCTTTCATATAACTTGACCTCCCACCTGGTCTCTTCTCTTTCTTGCTAATAAATCAACAAATGCTTCTAATCTAGTAATAAACCCTGCATCCCCAGTATGTTCATCTAATACTAATGATAGCACTGGTAGATTCCTTTCTTTACTAATCTCAGGCAAAATACTCTGCGCCACTATCTCTGGCATACAGGTAAATGGAGCTAATTGAATTACACCATCATATCCTTTTTCATCATAAAGAATCGTTTGACCTATTGTCTCTAACCCATGACCACCAACAAAATGTTCTAAGTAAGGTTCAGCAGCTTCTTCTATTTTGTGATGTTTGGCAGTATTACTTGCATTTGAAAAAAGATGTTCACTTACCCAGTCACTAAGGTATATAGACCGATCAACTATAACCCCCATCTCCCCTAACTTTTCCTCTAAATTAAGATTAGTAAATGGCTCTAAGACTACATAAATCTCACCTACTATACCTATCTTAAGTGGATCCCTTTTCATATCCAAATCCAAATCTAAAATTTTATCTTTTAAACCTATTACTAATGAATAAAGCTCTCTTTTATCTTCTGTTCTTTCTAATTTCCTTAAAAATTCTTTATATAATTTAGTCACTGACTGCGGTTCAATAGCATAAGCTCGCATTTGATTAACATATTCATTAGCTTTATCAATAACCTCACATTTTGCCCAAGCCAATCGCCAAGCGCTTATAAACTTCCACCATTCAACATGCTTAAATATAAACTTAAATTGCTTGATGAAATTCTCCCAACGACTTTGGAAAGGCTCTAAAACTATCATTTCATAATCATAACCTAAATCATTAAGAATCTCCTTCTGCACCTCCGCATAATATCCAAAACGACAAGGACCAATACCACCACCCATTATGATTGTATCTGCGCCTAATTCTAATGCTTCTATATAATTACCTATATTTATCTTTAATGGTAAACAAGCAAACTCTGGTGAATACTTTACTCCTAAATCTAAAGTTCGTTTAGTAATTGGAGGTGGTTCTATCACATCTAGACCTAAATTATTAAATAATGACTTAATCGATAAATTCATATTCCCCATATGCGGAAATGTTACCTTCATGCTCCTTTAACCTCCCACTTAATCATATCTACAAATGCTTCTAACCTAGTTAATAATCCTGCCTCTCCTGAATGTTCATCTAGGTTCAAAGACATAAAATGAATATCATCTCTTCGTTTAGCCCTTCTTTCAATCAATTCTCCAATTAAAGCATCTGGCCCACAACCAAAAGCTGCTAGTTGAATAATACCATCTATCTCTTGGCGATCAAATAGATAGTAAGCAGCCCCAATAATTCTTTTATTAAAAGTCCAGAAAAGGTCTTTAGATAATTTATTAGCACCTTGCTTAATCTGTTGTGAAGTAAGATTTTGAGGAGTTATGACTTCTACTCCTAGATTCTTTAGTTTATCTATAATACCTAAATTAATATATTGGTCATTAAGCAAATAAGAATGTCCCAATAAAGCAATTACTAATCTATCTTGACTCTTAATACTCTTTGTTAAATCTTTATGATACTTTTTAAAAGCCTGATTAGCCTTCCAATGTGCTTTTAAGATCTTTAATTTGTTATCTGTAAACTTAGCCCCTAGCTCTAAATTAGCCTTTAATAAAGATAACCAACTTTGATTACGATTAATCGTTGGCGTCAATAATTGTGGTAAATTATCTATATTACTCCTAATCATATCCGGTAAACCCATTAGTTTAGGACAGACATATTCATTATTCTCTACACTCACAATGCGAGGTAAGAAGAGATAATCTACTTTATCACAAAGATCAAGCACATGACCATGACACATTTTAACCGGAAAACAAGCCTCGTCTATAGCTAATTTAACCCCTTTGTTTACTATTGCTTTATTAGAAGATGATGACTCCACTGTTTCTACTCCTAATTCAGCAAAGAACTTCTTCCATCCAGGATAATAATAAAAATATAATAATGACTTTGGAATTCCTACTTTCAATGTCATCTCTTTCCTCCTTTCTACAACATTTAAATTAAAAAGCTAAAGAACCAGCTGTAAATATTTCTCCTAAAAGAAAACTAGATAAAAAGCCAATTAGGACTCCCATTACCTCAAACTTACCACCGTTACTAACAGCTCTTGGAATCATCTCATCAGTAATCATATAAAGAATAGCTCCTCCGGCAAATGCCATAATTGAGCCTAGCCAAAACTTTGATAGCCCAACCAAAAATTTAAAACCAATAATAGCCCCTATTGGATTAATCAAAGCAATTATTCCTGCAATTAAATAGGCAAATCTTTTTTTAAAGTTTCCTTCATTAATCATCTCTTCGGTGGTCAAAAAACCCTCAGGAATATTATGCAGAAAGACAGAAACCGCTAATACTGTCCCTAACCCTCCACCTCCAGTAGCAAAACCAATTCCCATACTAATTGCTTCTGGCAAGTCATCTAAAAAAGTACCTAAAGCAATTCCAACTCCGGAGCTAAATCGCTTTTCAATAAAGTCATCAATTACTAAAAAGAATATCCCTCCTAATATAAAACTACCAGAACTCCCTAACATTCCAGCCCCGCGATACGATTCGGGGATTAATGAAAAAGAAATAACTGAAAGCAATATTCCAGCACCAAATGATAGCATGAAAGATAATAAACGCTCAGATATATCCTTAGTTCCTAAATACCCACCTACTAAAATGGTGCTTCCTGCTAAAGAACTATAAATAATGACTTTAGTTAAATTATCCATTCATCACCCCTCGTTCCCTGCTCCTTGAGTAATACTAACCATCCTTTCTATCCTCCGGATATCTATCAGAATCAGTTGGACTATGAATATTTGGTCGCCGGTGCGATAAATCCAGAATCGACTGTCTTGCAATATAAGACTTTAATGCATTCCAATTAAAAGGAATTAGAGGCCATAAATAGGAGATACCAAAAGATTTAGTAAATAAGAATAATCCAATTATAATTACTGTGCCTACAATAAATCCTGGCAATTTAAATAAAGTAACCAAAATTAATAATATAAATCGCAATAGTTTAATTGTCAACGCCAATTCAAAACCGGAAATGGCAAAGTTACTAGTAGCTCCAATCGCCATATATAAGATAGTTTCAGGAACAAACAAGCCTACTTTCACTGCAAAATCTCCCAATAATAATGCTCCAATTAAACTTAAAGAAGTTGCTAAAGCATTTGGAACTTGAATTGAGGCCATTCTAACTAAATCAATACCTAAACTAGCCAGAACAAACTGCCATCCTATTGGAATTGTACCGGCCTTTTTTGGTCCAATAAATTCTAAAGATGATGGTAACAAATCTGGTTGTAAAGCAAATAATAACCAAAGTACCGGTAAAAATAACGAAGTTACTGTTGCCGCTAAACGTACTAACTTTAAATAAGTTCCTGGCAATGGTGTTTGCCGATAATCCTCTAAACTCTGTACATGGTCGAAAAAGACCGCTGGTAATAAAAGGGCAGTCGGTGAATTATCAATAATAACACAGATCTTACCCTCTAGTAAATGAGCAGCCACAAGATCTGGCCGTTCAGTATACCTAACTTCAGGTAAAGGATTCAGAGTATTACCAGTCAAAAAGTCTTCAATTGTTTTATCTGCTAAAGGCAATCCATCTACATTAATCTTCTTTAACTTTGTTTTTATAATATCAACTAATCCAGGATCTGCTATATCTTTAATATAAGTAACTGCTACATCACTATTCGACCTATTACCTATTTTGATGACCTCAGCAATAAATTCTGGATCACGTAAACGTCTTCTAATCATCTGTACATTAAATAACATTGTCTCAACAAAGCCATCATTAGGGCCGCGAGTAGACTTTTCTAACTCGGGTTCTTCAGGACCTCTAGACATCCAAGTTCGACCATCAATAACTATTGCCTCAGTTTCACCTTCAACAAAGATTACTTGTGGACCAGCTAAGATCTGATCTATAGAGTCATCTAAGGTATTTACTGTACTAACTTCAAAATATGGAATTCTTTTATCTAATATTTTTTGAATTACATCTACACTAAGCTCTTCTCTTTCAGTTTCTATTAACTGTTCCAAAATAAGTATAAAATCGTCTTTAACGAAACCATCTAAATATACCATCCCAGCTTTTTTATCGCCAATTAGAAAGGTTCTAGTCAGCACATCAAAACTAAGATCAGCATGTAATTCATCTTGCAAATATTCTAAATTTTTATCTAATTCCTTAAAGATTTCTTTCATAACTGATTCCACTCCTACTTAATATTTCTTCAATAGCTTTCATAGTAACTGGACAACCTTTAGACAAATCATCTTTCTTATCCATCTTACCGATATCCCCGATTCCTACCACCATCTCTGGTTCATATTCGTTAATAATATCAATAGTATCTCCTTCTAAATAGAGATTAGTAATTGGTTCTGAATCCCCTTCTTTATCGACTGGACCATCTACTATTTCAGCATTATTAGTAACTGAAAAGTTTGGTTGAATTCCCTCTACATCTTTAGTATCAGAGGCTACAGCCAAAACACCTAATACTTCTATATCTCCAGAATCCAAGATAATTTCCATAGCTTCTTCGCCAGCACCTTTACCGCTGTTTCCTTGATCATCAAACATAACTAAAGCTACATCCGATTCAGCTTCTTTTATTAATTCAACTATCTGTTCACCACTATTTTGAGTAGGGTTCCCAGCCGATCTAGAGATAGTACGTAACCCCAACTTCTTTCCTGTTGCCTCAACCGCTTTACATGCTGTTTCATCTCCATCAGTAATTAATATAGCTTTTTTTGCTGCCATCACTTACCTCCTTATTAGTCTTGTGATTAATAGCTGAAAATATGCGTAAATTGCTATTCTTTGGGATGAAAAAGAGCAGCCATTAAGAATCCAATTATTATTGAGGCGCTTACTCCAGCACTTCCTACTTCTAAAACACCAGCAAATAGCCCCAAAAATCCTTCACGTTCAACTTCAGTTAAAACTCCTTTAGTTAAAACATGTCCAAAATTAATAACTGGAACAGTAATGCCAGCCCCAGCAAAATCAATAATTGGTTGAAACCAGCCAACTCCAGTTAAAAGTGAACCAGTTATAACCATCCCCACTAATAAATGAGCCGGTGTATAATTAGTAAAATCTAAAAATAGTTGTCCTAACCCACAAACCAATCCCCCAACTAAAAAAGCAGCTAAATAATTCAAGCCTCTTACCTCACTTTCCATAAGTGCTTAAGTATCTTTTCTATTCTTCATAGCTAAAATTACCAATAGCATTATTTGGCGATTCATTTTCAATCACAATTCCGTGAGCAATGCTTGGGATTGATTCTCCTTGCAGCGATGTTAATGGACTTAGCAATGCTCCGGTAGCTACTACAAATATTCGCTTAAATTCACCATTATTTAAATAAGGTAGCAAATAAGCAGCAGTTACTACTGCTGCACATGCACATCCACTTCCTCCTGCCCCTACATCTTGATCAGAATTATATAGTATCTTTCCACAATCATCATGACAGTCTTGTAAATTTATATTCTTTTCAGCCAATAACTCTTTTAATAATTTGCTACCTACTTCTCCTAAGTCTCCTGTAACTATCAAATCATAATCCTGTGGAGTCCGTCCAGTATCATTTAGATGCTGTAAAATTGTATCAGCCGCTGCGGGAGCCATAGCAGAACCCATATCTTTCGGGTCCTTAACTCCTAAATCGATCACTTTACCTACAGTTGCCTCTGTAACTACTGGACCCTGTCCATCCTTAGCTAATAATGTAGCTCCGGTTCCAGTAGCCGTCCATTGCTTATAACTTGGATACTTATCACCATACTCATTGGGGGTTCTATACTGCCGCTCTGCTCCCTGATAGTGACTAGAAGTAAAGTTTATTGTCCTATAACCATAACCGCCATCTATTAGAATAGCTCCTAAGATCATTCCTTCGACCATTGTAGAACAAGCACCATAAATCCCAAAGTAAGGAACTGCAAATTTCCTAGCAGCAAAATTAGAAGTAACTGTTTGATTTAATAAGTCTCCACCGATTAAATAATCAATCTTATCCGGGCTTAAATTTGCCTTTTGCAAGAGAAGATCTATATTTTCTTGTGTCATCTTTCGTTCCGCTTTCTCCCATGTCTGTTCTTGATAATATGAATCCTGTAAAGCTTTATCAAAGTACTCTCCTAATGGACCTTCTCCTTCTTTCGGACCGACAATAGCTGCCGAGGATATAATTTTAGGCTTTCTTTCAAATTTAATTGTCTGATTTCCAACTACTTTATTCATCATATATCCTCCATTTATAAAATAATCAAATAAAAATCAACTTAATTATTCCAACTATAAAAGCACTCAACATCCCATAAGTTAATACTGGCCCAGCTACACTATACATCTTAGCACCTAGTCCTAAAATATACCCATCTTGCTTATACTCCATGGCTGGGGAGACTATCGCATTAGCAAAACCAGTAATTGGAACTATAGTTCCTGCTCCTGCATACTGAGCTATCTCGTCATATACCCCAATGCCAGTTAGTAAACCACCAATAAAGATCATACTTACACTCATTAATGGTCCTGCCTCATTTAAAGCAAGCCCCTGAGCTGTCAGTATATTAGTAATTATCTCTCCTACTACACAAATTAACCCTCCAATTACATAAGCAGAAATAAAGTTTTTAACTTTAGAATCAGATGGATGAGCATTCTTAACCATCTTCTGATATTCATTAGGAGTTTTATTAATTTGGGGCATTATCATTTACCTCCTTTACAAATTACAGGCACCTAATATTAGGTGCCTAATAATTATTTGCGACTTTCCTTAACTGGAAATGCAACTTGTACATTAGCTTTATATTCTACAATTTCACCATCCTGTACATCGGCAGTTAAGTTCAAAATCTCTACTCCAGTAATACCGTCAATCGTTTTATTTGCTTCTGCTACTGCATTCTTAGCAGCATCTCTCCAATTATCTGTCGATTCTCCTACCAACTCTACTACCTTAGTAATTGTCATCTTATTTCCCTCCATAATAATTTTAAGTTAAATTCATTATTTATTATTCCTTTATCAGTATTCTTTCCTGCCATGTCTAATTTATGCATTTTAAAGACTTTTTTAGCTCCTGGCGGCAACCCTGAGTCAAAAATTTCATTATTCATTAGTATCCAAGAAAAAATAGTTAATGCAATAACTAAAATTAAAGCTATAGTAACAGCTGTCGCTATAGTCTCTTCTATTAGCATCGAATCACCACCTTTAACTAATTATTAATCTTGTAGTTATTATTTGCAATATGAAAAAATATAGTATAGAAATAAAAAGAGAAGGTTACATAATCTTCCTGTAACCTTCTCATACAAATTATTGATATTTTTAATTTTAATTTATTTCTTCTCTAATCTTCTTAATAATCTTTCGTTCTAGTCTTGATACTTGTACTTGTGAAACTCCAATTTGCTCTGCAATTTCGTTTTGAGTTAACTCATCAAAATAGCGCAACTTCAAAATTAATTTTTCTCTTGGTTCTAAATATTGAATTACTTGCTGCAAATCTAATCTATCAATCTCTTTTTCATACTCTTCACTAGTCGCCGCTAACTGGTCAATTAGTTCAATTGAACTACCTTCTTCCTCATAAATTGAAGTATAAAGAGAAGTAGGCTCCTGTACTGCCTCTAAAGCCGTCACAACCTCCTCTTTACTAACATCTAATTTATCAGCTACCTCTCCTACAGTTGGTTCACGGTTTAACTCTGCCATTAATTCTTCTTTAACTTTATTAATCTTATAGGCCCTATTCTTTAAGGAGCGACTAACTTTAACTACATCATCATCTCTTAAAAATCGTTTTATTTCACCAATAATTAAAGGAACAGCATATGTAGAAAATTTTACTCCTCTATCTAAATCAAACCTTTCAATTGCTTTTAATAAACCAATACTACCTATTTGAAATAACTCTTCATAATTATAATTACTATTAGCAAACCTATGAGCTATTTTAAGTATTAACTTTAGATTATGATTAACTAACTTTTCTTTGGCCTCATTACTCCCTGCTTGAGCTTTAGCTAATAACTCCTTTGTTTCTTCGTCAGATAACAACTCTTTCTCTGGAATATTTAAGTTACCATTCCCAAACTTTTTCATTAAATCTCGCTCCTAAGTTGCTTTCTTTTGTGATTTTTCTGGAATTTTAACCATTTTTAATTTAGTTCCTTCTTGTAGCTTAGAATCTACTTCTAAATCATTCATAAACGAATCAATAAACACTAACCCTAATCCCATTCTATCAGCTGTCGTATAGGAAGGTTGCCTAGCTTGTTCAATATCTGAAATCCCTTGTCCATAATCTTTGATAGTAATTATTAATCTGTGATTATTTATTGCCATCCCAATCTCTATTACTCCTTCATCATTATGATAAGCATGGATGATTGCATTGGATACTGCTTCTGAAACAGCCACTTTGATCTCTTCAATTTCAGATAAAGTAAAATCTAACTGGGCGGCAAAAGATGCTACTGTAACTCTAGCTAAACCGATATTATCCGTAAGACTCTTGATTTCTAATTTAGCACTATTACTACTCAATCTCCTTACCTCCTTAAAGAAAGTTTTAAACTGCTTTCAATGCTTCACGTTCACTAGGAAATACATCTACTATTTTCAAAATACCTGATAATTCAAATACCTTATTAATTGAATTTTTGACATTAATTAATTTAAGCTCTCCACCATGATTACTTATTCGCTTATAGCGCCCAATTATAAATCCTAAACCTGAACTATCAATAAAGTCAACATCCTCTAAATTTAGAATCATATTCTTGATTCCAACTTCTTGGTCTAACCTATCTTCTATCTCCATTCGCAAATTATCAACAGTATGTAAATCCAAATCACCATAAACCCTTACAATTAAATTTACTCCTTCTCGCTCTATCTCTAAGCTCATCGTTAGATTAACCTCCCTGCTATAAATATAGTTCTGTATTAATTAGAATTCAATATTGATTTATTTTCTCCTTCATTTTTTACAATATTTTCAATATATTTCATTTTAAAGTTATTATTTCTATATTGATTAGCTAAAGAGATTAACGATATTCATTAAAAACTTTCTTAATAATTGAATGATTATCTGGATTATATTTCCTTTTTCCACGTCGCGATTAGAAACTAAATCAGTCTTAGCTATAACCTTATTATTAGCTAAAACCCTTATCTCTCCAACCTTATCTCCTGCTTTTAAAGGAGCCATTAGGTCATCTTTAATTACTATCTGTTTCGTTAACTTATCTTCATTACCTCTAATTACTGCTGCATTTAAATCCTCTTTCGCAACCGCTTTAATCATTGGCTCTTTACCTTTGTAGACCTCTATCTGGTCAATAGCCACCTCACCTTTCTTAATTACTTTAATCGAACGATAAATATTAAAACCATATGATAGTAACTTACCTGCTTCATTAAATCTAACCTTAGAATTATCTTCTTGCATTACTACTGATATAAAGCGCAATCCTTCTCTTTGAGCAGTAGCTGACACACAATAACCAGCTTCACTGGTATATCCCGTCTTTAATCCGTCAGCTCCATTATAAAACCTAACTAAATTATTGGTGTTACGTAAGAATGAGTCCCCATCACGCAAGTAATCGATCCATACTTTTGTATATTCTAAAACTTGAGGATAATTATTAATTAATTCTCGGGACATTAAAGCAACGTCATGGGCACTAGTATAATTACCTTTCATTTCAGGGTCAGTAGGCGGCAACCCATTAGTGTTGACAAAATAAGTATCCTTCATCCCTAACTCTTTAGCCTTCTTATTCATAGCATCTACAAAAGCTTCTTGCGTCCCATAAAGATATTCAGCCACTGCTACACAAGCATCATTAGCAGAAACTATTGCTATTGCCTTAATCATTTCTTTTAATGTCATCTCTTCACCTGGTTCTAACCAAATCTGTGACCCACCCATACTAGATGCATGTTCACTAGTTGAAACTACATCGTCTAACTTAGCTCTTCCCTCATCAATAGCTTCCATAGTTAATAATAGAGTCATAATCTTAGTTATACTAGCCGGCGGTAGTTCTTCATGCGAATTCTTTTCATATAAAATACGACCAGACTTAGCCTCCATCAAGATAGCTGATTTAGCTTTCAAATCAAACTGAGGATTCGGAATATCTTCAGCTAATATAAAAGGAGTAAATAACAAAGAACAGACCGAAATTATTAATATAATTCCCAATAATCTTTTCAAAACTTAACTTCCCCCTTTCTACAAACTCTTCTACTATGTTAAATGATTATTAGTGGTCAAAGAAAAGTATTCTTGGTAAAAGGAGGAAAATAAAGAACTAACACATTCCATTAAAGAAAAATTAGGATAACATATAAAAAGAGAAGGGATATCCCTTCTCTTTTATACTTAGTTCTTATTCTTTCGTTTTTCCTTTATAATTTTTACAATCAGTGAAATCAAACTCGTAGCTCCCATAGTAATTGCACTCCAACCCTTGGGGCCAAGTTCTCTAGCCTTCTCTAATAACTCTACATCACTTGTATCCTCTTGACCAGAGTTAATTTCAGTCTTAGATGAATCTTGCTGTTCTAATTGATCTTCCTGATTATTCTGATTTTCTTTAGAAGACTGGAAATAACTTTCTAATTTCTTAGGCTTAATTACTTTTATCATTTTCTCAGTTGCTAAAGTCTTTTCGTCTTCATTTTGTTCTTCTTTAGCCTGTTCTCCTTCATTTTGATTCTGTTCTATAGTAACACCTTTAACTTCTTTTTTCTCTTCACTTTGTACTTTCTCCTTAGAATCTTGTTCGTTATTTTTTTCTGCTTCTTTATTTTTTTCTTTCTTATTCTCTTGTTCCTTATTTCCTGTTTGCTCATCTTGCTTTTTAGCCTCTCCTGTTTGATTATTACTAGCATTATTTTGCTTACTTTCTTTTTTCTGTTGTAGATTACTCTTTGACTTACCATCCACTCTAAAAAACAAATATAAATTAAAGAGAGTTAAAATCACTATTCCTGGTAACAAAAAGAATTGTAAAATAGATAATATATTAAATCCAAACAATATACCACTTATTATTAAGACAACTGGAATAATAGCTATTACACTACCTACTATCTTTTTAATTAGACTATTCATTGTTTTTAGCTCCTTAAGATTTTTTCTTATTATAACTCTATCTTTAGGGAGCTATACTTATATTATAGATTCAATTTTAATTATGCTTGAAATCTAGCTATAAAATTAGCTTATATTATAATACTATAATCTGCTTCACTAATTCTGCACCTGTTGCCGCTGCCGCATGAAAGTCACGATTAATTCATCTAATTCTTGACTCTTATCTACAACTTTTTTTGCAACCAATTTATCATTATCTTCACTAGTTTCTATAAGTTCTGCCTTTAACTTATTAATTTCATTCTTTAAATTATCAATATTAAACATGCTTCCTCACTCCTTTAATAATTTTCCATATTAAAAATTAAAAGTCTTATTCCTTTCAGACTACCAGAAAGGAATAAGACTTTATAATAAAAATAAGCCGCTAATCCCTTTGGCAGTCTGACAATCATAGCTTATCGCCGTAGACCCAGACTTTGTGACCCTGTCTTTCAACAGGTGTACCTTTTTTCCAAGGATTTGTTTCAATATTTAATTGATCTTATTAATTTTACTGATTTCATTTTTATGATAATATGGATATTATTACTAAAATCATTGCTTCCATATTTATTATTCTATATTAGGCATAATATTCCTGCATAATTTATAAAAAAATATATTTTACATTATATTCCTTATTAAACTGTCCAATTAATCTTATTAAGTACATGTTTCTTTATATTTTCGCATTTTGTATAAAATATATCTCATCCTTGTAACTGCTTGTCCATAAAAGCAACAATTAATTTATCTAATTCTTGACTCTTTTCAACTACACTTTCAGCAACTAAATCATCATTTTCTTGGCTGGCCTCTATAAGCTCTGATTTTAGTTTGTTAATTTCATCATCTAGGTTTGCGGTATTAATCATTATCATCACACCCCTTTGTCTTTTCACTAAAATACTAAAAACCTCATTCCTTTCAGACTACCAAGAAAGGAATGAGGCCTTATAATATGAAAATAAGCCGTTAATCCCTTTGGCAGTCTGACAGTCATAGCTTATCGCCGTAGACCCAAACTTTGTGACCCTGTCTTTCAACAGGTGTACCTTTTTTTCCAAGGATTTGCTTCAAAATATTATTTGATTTTATTGCTAATTATTAATTTAATTGTCTGTTCAATATTTATCTTTTATAAATTAATTACTTCTTTTAATTGTTCCTCTATAATAAT
>Ga0079294_100006_pt1 | contig 77934 bp, 84 predicted proteins | sample Wag4S2014_12_3_FD_74790 | JGI IMG/M metagenome (GOLD analysis project Ga0079294, IMG submission 74790) | Deep subsurface shale carbon reservoir microbial communities from Ohio, USA - Utica-2 Time Series 2014_12_3 | ecosystem: Environmental > Aquatic > Deep subsurface > Shale gas/oil reservoir >... | reverse complement strand
AGACTTCAAATGATGTTTATGAAAAGAAATTAGAAGCAGCTTAGAAAGCAATTATATATGTAGGTATAATTTTTCAAAAAACCGTGCATTTAACCTTGCAATTAATAAAGTTAATAAAAAATATCGAAATTTGTTGACAAATAATAAAATAACATATATAATGTATATAGTGATTATTTGAAATAATAATAATCTGAAAATTTAAAAGAGTTTGGATTAGATAGGATAGAGAAGAGGAGAAAGTCCTATTTAGTCACTGAAGGTAGAGTTCTATCTATTTATAGGCAGTAGTACGTCTATTTTGGTGGACGAAATTTTAGTGACTAAATGGGACTTTTTTATATTTAATAACTGTCAAATTATGTAAAATACAAAAGAAGGGAGGGTAAATCTTAAATTATTAAGTTTTAGAAAGGATACAATAATTAAAGGGAGGAATTTTAATGGTATCAAATATGGGAATGTATGCTGCTGAATTCTTAGGAACGATGATTTTAATTTTATTAGGAGATGGAGTAGTAGCTAATGTAGTCTTGAAAAAGTCAAAAGGTGAAGGTAGTGACTGGATTGTTATTGCAACAGGTTGGGGTTTAGCAGTGGCAATGGCTGTTTATGTAACTGGTTGGGTAAGTGGTGCTCATATTAATCCAGCGGTAACTGTTGGTTTAGCTGCGATTGGTAAATTTTCTTGGAGTTTAGTGCCAGGGTATATTATTGCTCAAGTATTAGGAGCATTTACAGGAGCAGTATTAGTCTATTTAACCTATAAAGATCATTTTGCTGCTACTGATGATGCAGATGGTAAATTAGCGGTCTTTTCAACGGGACCAGCGATCAGAAATATTCCGTGGAATATGATTACTGAGATTATAGGTACAGCTATGTTAGTTATGGGAGTGTTGGGCATTACAAATGGTAATAATGAAGTGGGAGCTTTAGGAGCATTATTAGTAGGATTTTTAGTATGGTCATTAGGCTTAAGTTTAGGCGGTCCTACAGGTTATGCGATTAACCCAGCTAGAGATTTAGGACCAAGAATTGCTCATGCTATACTACCTATTCCTGGTAAAAGAGGTTCAGATTGGGATTATGGATTAATAGTACCGATAATCGGTCCGATCATTGGAGGGGTATTAGGAGCATTTATCTATCAATTCTTTTTACAGATGTGGACTTAAGGTTTCTAATGTCATGATGATGGTAGATTTCGGAGTGTAATTGTTAAGAGAAATAAAGCAAGAAAAGAAAGGGGAGTAATCAAGTGAAAGAATATATTTTATCTATTGATCAAGGAACCACTAGTTCGAGAGCTATTATCTTTAATAAAGCAGGAGAAGCAGTTAATCAAGCTCAAAAGGAGTTTAAGCAGATTTATCCGAAACCGGGTTGGGTAGAGCATGATGCTAATGAGATCTGGGGAACTACTATTGGCGTAGTTGCTGATGCTTTAGCTCAGGCTGATATTAAAGCCGAACAGGTTGCTGGTATTGGCATTACGAATCAAAGAGAGACGACAGTAGTTTGGGATATAGAAACTGGTAAGCCGATCCATAATGCTATTGTCTGGCAAGATAGAAGAACAGCAGGCATTTGTGATGAGTTAAAAGAGGCAGGCCTAGAAGAAAAGATTAGAAATAAGACTGGCTTGGTAGTAGATGCTTATTTTTCAGGTACTAAGATTAAGTGGATTTTAGATAATGTAGCTGGAGCACGGGAAAAAGCAGAAAAAGGACAGCTTCTTTTTGGGACGATAGATAGTTGGTTGATTTGGAAGTTAACCGGTGGAGAAGTACACGTAACTGATTATACTAATGCTTCTCGGACTCTAATCTATAATATTCATGATTTAGAATGGGATGAAGAGTTACTTGATATTTTAGAGATTCCAGAATCTATGTTGCCAGAGGTTAAGTCTAGTAGTGAAGTTTATGGTGAGACTATTGACTATCATTTCTTTGGTAAGAACGTACCGATTGCTGGTATTGCTGGTGACCAACAGGCGGCTACTTTTGGACAGGGATGTTATGAAGCAGGAATGGCGAAGAACACATATGGAACTGGTTGTTTTATGTTGATGAACACAGGTACAGAAGCTGTTACTTCTGAAAATGGCCTACTAACAACAATTGCTTGGGGATTAGATGGTGAAGTAAATTATGCTTTAGAAGGTAGTGTCTTTGTCGCGGGAGCAGCAGTACAGTGGCTAAGAGATGAATTAAATATAATTAATGAGTCACCAGATTCTGAATACTTTGCAACTAAGGTGGATAGTACTGATGGAGTCTATGTTGTACCAGCTTTTACTGGGTTAGGAGCTCCTTATTGGGATATGTATGCTCGTGGTGCTATTGTTGGTTTGACACGAGGAACAAATCGTAATCATCTTATTAGAGCTACTTTAGAATCACTAGCTTATCAAACCCGAGATGTATTAGAGGCAATGGAGGCTGATTCAGGCTTAGAATTAAAAGAGTTAAGAGTTGATGGTGGGGCAGCAGCTAACGATTTCTTAATGCAGTTCCAAGCTGATATTTTAGGTAGTGGAGTTGAAAGACCGATTGTTACAGAGACAACTGCCTTAGGAGCAGCTTACTTAGCAGGTTTAGCAGTTGGATATTGGGAAGATAAAGATGAAATTCTAGCCAAAAGAAGAGTTGATAGAACTTTTGAGCCAAAGATGGAAGAAAAGAAGAAAGAAAAATTATATGCAGGCTGGAAGAAAGCTGTCAAACGTGCTATGGATTGGGAAGAAGTAGAGGAAGATGATAATTAATCATGCTAAAATCTAATTTTTCTATAATAAACCTTGCATAAAGTAGATGGTTGTTATAAAATTAAGATATACAATATAATATAAAATTTGGCGAGAAAATAAGAGATGCCACATTTAAGAATCTAGGGGGTACTATACCTAGTTAGTTCTTGAATGTGGCATTTATTTATTTTAAGAAAAATTTTATCTAAATAAATATTTTGGGACTATAATAAGGAGGTATTATCTGATGCAAGAGACAGATATTTTAATTATCGGTGGTGGAGTCACTGGCACTGCAATTGCGAGAGAGTTATCGCGTTATGATGTAGATGTGATATTGGTTGAGAAGGAAGCGGATGTGGCTTCGGAGACTAGTAAGGCTAATAGTGGTATTATCCATGCTGGCTATAACGCTGACCCTGAAAAGTTAAAGGGGAGATTAAATGTTAGAGGGAATGAGTTATTTGATCAAGTAGCTAAAGAACTAAATGTTCCTTTTAAAAGAATAGGGTCATTAGTTGTGGCTGAAAAAAAGGAAGAGATTAAAATATTAAAAGAGTTAAAGAAGAAAGGTGAAGAGAACGGATTAAGTAATTTAGAGATTGTGCAGGGTGAAAGATTGGATGAATTGGAACCCAATATAAATCAAGATATAATTGCTGCCCTTTATGCTCCAACTGCTGGAATTATCTGTCCTTATGAGTTGACAATTGCCCAAGCAGAGAATGCTGCTAAGAATGGAGTAGAAGTCTTATTAGAAACGGAAGTTTTGGATATAAAAGTTAAAACAGATTATAAATTAGTTAAGACTAATCAAGGTAAGATAAAAACAGGCTATGTGATTAATGCTGCAGGGGTATATGCAGATAAGATTGCTCAAATGGTAGGAATAGATGAATTTGAGATTACTCCACGTCGTGGAGAGTACTATCTATTCGATAAAGAGAAAGGTTCAGAAGTTAATCATGTTATCTTCCAGGTGCCGACAAAAGTGAGTAAAGGAATCTTAGTAACTCCAACAGTAGATGGCAACCTATTAATCGGACCTAATGCTGAAGTTATCGATAAAAAGGATGATGTAGCAACTACTAGTAATGGACTAAATGAAGTAATTAACGGTGCACAGAAGACTTTGTCTGATTTATCTTTACGAGGAGTTATTACTGAATTTGCTGGACTTAGAGCAGCTGAGGTTGAAAGTGGTGACTTTATTATTGAAGCTTCTAAGCAAGTTGAGGACTTTATTAATGTAGCTGGAATTCAATCGCCAGGACTTTCGTGTGCTCCAGCTATTGGTGAGTTTGTAGTAGGGCTGTTAGAAAAGGAAGGGTTAGAGTTAAAAGATAAAAAATATTTTGATCCTTATCGTCAAGAACCAATAAGATTTAGAGAATTAACACATCAAGAGAGAGCAGAATTGATTGCTGAAGATGATCGTTATGGACAGGTTATCTGTAGGTGTGAAACAGTAACCGAAGGTGAAATAGTAGATGCTATTCATCGACCGATAACTGCTAAGACATTAGGTGCAATTAAGAGAAGAACTAGAGCGGGGATGGGTAGATGTCAAGGCGGTTTTTGTAGTCCACGAGTAGCAGAAATAATTTCTAGAGAATTAGAGATTCCAATGACTGAGATTACTAAGGAAGGAAGCGGTTTTGAAATACTATGTGAACCAGCAAAGCAATCTTTGCAAGCAGAGGTGGTAGATTATGAATAGATTAGATTATAATTTAGTGGTTATTGGTGGAGGTCCAGCTGGATTAGCAGCGGCTTATGAGGCAAAGGAAGAAGGAGTAGAGGATATTCTAATTATCGAAAGAGATTTTGAATTAGGTGGTATCTTACAGCAATGTATTCATAATGGATTTGGCTTACATGAGTTCAAAGAAGAATTAACAGGACCGGAGTATGCAGATCGTTTCATAAAGATGGTAGTGGAAAAGAAGATAGATGTTAAGTTGAATACAATGGTTTTAGAGGTAACTGATGATAAAAGAGTATATGCTGTAAATAAAGATGATGGTATGTTAGAGATTCAAGCCCAAGCGGTTATTTTGGCAATGGGTTGTAGAGAAAGAACCAGGGAAGCTATTAATATTCCAGGAACTAGACCAGCTGGAGTTATGACGGCGGGTACTGCTCAACGATATGTTAATATGGAAGGTTACCTTCCTGGTAAAGAAGTAGTTATCTTAGGTTCAGGGGATATAGGATTAATTATGGCTCGGAGAATGCACTTAGAAGGTGCTGAAGTGGAAGCGGTATTAGAGTTGCTTCCTTATTCAGGAGGATTGCCGCGGAATATAGTTCAATGTTTGGATGACTTTGAAATTCCTCTTAAATTAAGTCATACAGTAGTAGAAATTCATGGTAAAGAGCGCCTGGAAGGAATAACTGTAGCCCAAGTTGATGATAACTTAAAACCTATCAAAGAGACAGAAGAATATATCAAATGTGATACTCTATTATTATCTGTAGGTTTAATTCCAGAGAACGAACTATCAGAAGAAGCTGGTGTTAAGTTAGATAATAAGACTGGTGGTCCACTAGTAAATGAGAATAGAGAAACAAATATACCTGGTATCTTTGCTTGTGGTAATGTACTTCATGTTCATGATTTAGTAGATTATGTAACACAAGAGAGTAGAATTGCGGGTAAGAGTGCTGCTAAATATATTATTGGTAACGTAGATAGACGAAAAGAAGAGATTAATCTAACAGCTGGAGAGAATGTAAGCTATATAGTACCACAGAAGCTTGAAATTAAAGATAATGAACGTAAACGGGTCGATCTCTATATGAGGGGTTCAAAACCTATGGAGCAGGTTAAAGTTGTCATTAGTGCTGGCGGTGAAGAAATAATGAGCTTAAAAGAAAGACATGTAGAACCTGCGGAAATGTTAGTTAAACCTTTACCACAGAACTTTATTAAGGATTTAGCTGATGGAAGTGAAGTCAGAGTAGATATTGTTAGGGAAGGTGAAGATGATGAGTAAAGAAGAAAGATTAACCTGCATTAATTGTCCTTTAGGCTGTAAAGTAGATTTAATAATAGAGGAAGGCGAAATAGTAGAGATGAGTGGAAATAAATGTCCACGAGGAAAAGAGTATATAATTAATGAATTTAAGTATCCAACAAGAATCTTACCTACTACTGTCAGAGTAAAAGGTGGTAAGTTACCATTAGTTCCAGTTAAAACTGCTCAACCTATCCCTAAAGAAAGACTCGAGGATGCAATGAAAATATTAGCTCAGGTCGAAGTAGAAGCACCAGTTAAGTTAGGGGATATAGTAGTAGAAGATATTCTAAATACAGGAGTTAATGTAGTAACAACTAGAAATTTAGCTATCAAAGAGTGCATTAATGACTAACTTAATAAGGCATTAGAAAATAGATTAAAGCCTACTAGTTTTGAAATTGCCTAGTAGGCTTCTTTGCTTATAATTCATAAACTTTATTAGCGCTCAATAGATTAAATCCTTCATTTTCAAGAAGTGAAATTGCTCGTGTAATCTCTTCAACTCTAAAGACAACTAAAGCATCGTTAGATGATTTTTCAATAAAGGCATACATATACTCAATATTAATATTTTCTGTCTTTAAAGCATCTAAAGCAGCAGCTAATCCTCCTGGACTATCACTGACTTCAACAGCAATAACATCGGTTTGACTAACGGTAAAGCCTTCATCCTTTAATATACTTAATGCTTTAGTAGGGTCATTAACAATCAATCTTAAAATACCAAAATCAGAAGTATCAGCAATTGATAAAGCACGAATGTTAATATCGCTGTTTCCTAAAGCATGGGTAACATCGGCTAAACGTCCAGATTTGTTTTCTAAAAAGATAGAAATCTGTTTTACTTTCATGTTAATCTACCCCTTTCTTATAATTTCCGTTTATCTACTACTCGTTTTGCTTTTCCTTCACTACGCGGAATAGTATTCTGCTCAACTAACTTAACTTTGACTGAAATTCCTAAGACACTTTCAATTTCATTATGAATCTTTCGTTCTAATTCTTCTAAGCGGCGAACTTCGTCGGAGAAGAAGGTATCAGAAACCTCAACCCAGACTTCTAAGGTATCTAATCTTCCTTTTCGTTCAACCACTAATTGATAGTGTGGTTTAGTTTCGCTAATATCTAATAATACACTCTCAATCTGAGATGGAAAGACATTAACTCCGCGAATGATTAACATATCATCGACTCGACCACTAATACGTTCCATTCTTACTAAAGTACGACCACAACTACATCTTTCTTTATGTAGAACAGAAATATCTTTAGTTCTATACCTAATGACTGGTAGAGCATTCTTAGTAATAGTAGTAAAGACTAATTCTCCTTTTTGGCCATAATCTAAAACTTCACCAGTTTTAGGATCAATAACTTCTGGAATAAAGTGATCTTCAAAAATATGCAAGCCATCCTGAGCTTGACATTCACTAGCTACTCCTGGACCAATAATCTCACTTAAGCCATAGATATCGATGGCTTTAATACCTAATAATTTTTCAATTTCTTTGCGCATATTGTCGGACCAGGGTTCAGCACCAAAGATACCATATTTAAGATTAGAATTTTTAATGTCAAAGCCTAATTCGTCAGCGATTTCTGCAATATAAAGTGCATATGATGGAGTACACATTAGTGCTGTACTTCCAAAGTCTTCCATAATCTTAATTTGACGTTTAGTATTTCCACCAGAGATGGGAACTACTGAAGCGCCTGTCTTTTCAGCTCCATAGTGAATTCCAAGGCCACCGGTAAAGAGTCCATAACCAAAAGCATTCTGAACAATATCTCCTTTTCCTATTCCACCACAGCTCATAGTTCTAGCCATCAATTCAGTCCAAATTTCAATATCCTCTTGTGTGTATCCAACAACGGTCGGTTTACCTGTAGTACCAGATGAAGAATGAATCCTAACTACTTCTTCTAAAGGTACAGTAAAGAGACCAAAAGGGTAATTATCACGCAAGTCATCCTTGGTAGTAAATGGAAGTCGCGATAAGTCCTTTAACGAGTCTAATTCATTAGGATTAACTCCTGCGGAATTTAATTTGTTTTTGTAAAAAGGAACATTATTATATACTTTTCTAACTGTTGCTTGTAAGCGTTCAACTTGTAGTTCATTTAATTCTTCTCTACTCATTTGTTCATCTTCTTTATTCCAAATCAAGAAACTCCCTCCTCGCTACTTTATAAATTATCTCAGATATTTTTCCTATTGTAACATATTGACTTTTCGATATCAAGTGATTAGTTTAAGATTATAATTTGATTTTTTAAGAAGAGAAAAAGGAGATTAAACTAATTATATCTAATAAAATTTAAAGATAAAGAGAAAATAAGTGTAGATATTTAAAGAATACAACAAGATGAATAATAATTAAAAAAGGTTATAAAAATTTTAGAGAGTTAGGAGTGGTAGAAAAATGAGTGAACAAGATCATTTTGAAGTAGCAGTTATTGGTGGGGGACCGGCTGGTATGTCAGCAGCGGTTAACGTAAAGATTCGGAATAAAGATGTAGTTATCTTTGAAAGCCAACAGTTAGGTGGAAAGATTCTAACGGCTCCCCATGTAGATAATTATTTAGGATTTTATGATGTTAATGGACAAGAATTAGTTAATAGCTTTATCGATCATATAAATAAGCTAGAAATAGATGTAATAAAGGAGAAGATAGTACAGATCTATTCTATGGGAGAATATTTTTCTTTAACAACTAATCAAGAGGCGTATAAAGCAGATAAGATAATTTTAACGACCGGCGTCAATAATAAAGCGCAGATTAAGGGAGAGGCTGACTTTTTAGGACAGGGTGTTAGTTATTGTGCCACTTGTGATGGACAATTATATAGAGATAAAGAGGTAGCAATAATTGGTTATTCAGAAGGCAGTTTAGAAGAGGCTAATTTCATGGCTGATCTAGCAGCTAATACTTATTTTATTCCTCGATACGATGGAGACCTTTCCGAGTTAGATAATAGAGTAGAAATTATTGAAGAGAAGCCAAAAGTGATTGAAGGTGACAATTTAGTTAATAAGTTAGTATTAGAGAATAGAAGTCTAGATGTAGATGGGGTATTTATTTTACGGCCGACAGTGCCAACTGACGAGATTATTTCTGGTTTAGAGTTAGAAGGTAGCTTTATTAGGATTGACAGTGATTTTAAAACAAATTTAGAAGGAGTTTATGCTGCTGGTGACTGCACAGGAAAACCATTACAGGTAGCAAAGGCAATTGGTGAAGGACAGGTTGCTGCTTTAAATGCTGTAAAGAAATAAAACTTCTTTTCTAATAAAATAAAGGGTTTCGTAATTTTATGTAGAATTTTTTATATAGAAGTGATGTAATTAATATATTTATTTTTCCAATTAATTCAAAAATATTATAATATCCCCAGTAGCAAATCAAGAGGGAGGACTGTCATATGAATGTGAAATTAATAACAAAAATTAAAAAGATGATAACCAAAAATCTCTTATTTAAAACTCTTTTCTTTTCAGGGATAGTCGGTTTAATTGGGTTATTAGTTCTAGGAGGTTTTGCTTATCGAATAACAAAAACTGAGCTACGAGAGTCATCAGAAATGATTTTAAATGCGATTAATCATGAGTTATATGAACATATAGTTGATGAATTTGAGGAAAGAAAGGAAGATGCCTCTAATATAAAGAATGAAATTAAAGCTCGCATTCAAAAAAGCAATCAAAGTAACTTTGCTGAACGTGGCAAAAGTGGTTATACATATATAATTGATAAAGAAGGGGATTTAGTCTTTCACCCGAGCAAAGAAGGAGAAAATATTGCTGGATATGAATTTGTTAATGAGATATTAAAGAAGAAAGAAGGAGAAATTTATTATAATTGGCAAGGAGAAGAAAAATATGCAACTTACAGTTATATTCCTGCTTTAGATTGGATAATTGTAACTAGTTGTTATATTGATGACATGACGGCCTCAGCTCAGCGTGTTGGTAGAATAATACTATTTTTAAGTATATTAGCTATTGCTGTAATGGGTATTGGTGCTGTTTTTGTGACTAGACATATTACAGAACCAATTAATGAGTTATTTAATATTATTGAAGAAGCGGAAGAAGGCAATTTAACTGCTAGAGTTGATTTTAATGGTCGTGAAGATGAGTTAGGTCAGTTAGGTGCCAGTTTTAACCGTATGTTGGACCAGATTGTATGTTTAATTAAAGATGCGGCTGATACTAGTGATGAAGTAGCGAATGTTTCTACTAAATTATCTAGTATATCTGAAGAAGCTAGCATGCTTTCGAAGCAGGCAAGTTATACTACCGATGAAATGGCTCAAGGAGCTGAGAAACAGTCGACTCAATTAGGAGAGATTTCTGAAATTATGAGTCAGATTTCTTCAGTTACTGAAGAAACTGCAGCTCAAGCTGAACATGCTCAAAATAAGGCAATTGATACTCTAGATAGAGCACAAGCAGGTGATGAAGCAGTAAGTAAAGTAATCAATAAGATGAATAAAATTCAAAATACTGTTGAAGACTCGGCAGAAGTAGTTTATAAATTAGGAGAAAAATCAAATCAGATAGGAGAAATTATTGAGATAATCTCTAATATAGCTAAACAGACTGACTTATTAGCTTTAAACGCTGCGATTGAAGCCGCAAGGGCTGGTGAACATGGACAAGGCTTTGCTGTAGTTGCTGATGAAGTTAGAAAGTTAGCAGAAGAGTCACGGGAATCGGCTGAAAAAGTTACGGATATTATTAATGAAATTCAATCTGAAACAGATGAAGCAGTGAATGCTATTGAAGAAGGAACTAAGGAAGTAACCGAAGGTGAAGAGTTAGCTAATGAAGCTGGAGAAACATTGAGGAATATTATGGAATTCATGGAAGGTACAGTAGCTATGATTGAAGATATTTCTAGTGGTGCTGAAGAACAGTCGGCTAATACACAACAAGTTGCTTCATCGGTTAATGAGATAACCGCTGTAGCTGAACAGACAGCTGCTGGTGCACAAGAGAATTTAGCTTTGGCTGAAGAACAGACTACCTCCGCTGATGAGGTTTCCGAGTTAGCTAAAGTTTTAAATAATAAGGTTGATGAGTTAGATTGTAAAATTAATCGGTTTACACTTTCAGACGATAAAGAGTTAGAATCTGATAAGATGTCAAAGGAGTAATAGTCTATAAGAAAAGAATAACATCGGTTAAGAAATTAGATAAAAACACATAAATTAGTTTAGTATAGGAAATAATTGATAATAGAGATAACTGTTAAGGAGTAGATAAAGAGATGACCTATGAATTAGCAGTGATAGGTATTGGTGATATTCGTCAGCAAGATAGAGGGGTTAGTATCCATCTTTTAGAAAGTCTGCAATATCGTTTTAATCAGAAATCAGTTAAATTTATTAATGGAGGGTTAGATGGGCAGTGTTTATTTGAACTATTAGAAGATATAGTAGCAAAGCGAATAATAGTTTTAGAGACAGCAGAGACAATTGTAACTCCCGGTAAGTTAAATTACTTAAAGATAACACCTGCTAAAGCAAGAATCTTAGAAGAATTGCTTTTAATAACTGTAGAACCGTTTAAGACTGATTGGGGGACTAAGTTATCTTATCCTTTGGTCAAAAGGTATAATCTAATATTAAAGGAAATAGATTCTATAATTAAAGAGATGTTAGAACAAGCCACTAGTTGATAAATTATTAGCTAGTGGTTTATTTGTCGTATAGAAAATTATACTTAATTTCAAATTGTGGGTAAATTGACTTTGCTCTTATATAGCAAATTATACTTTTTCTTTTTAGCAGAAGATGCAGGTAAAGAAGAATTTTTCTCGAATAAGTTAGATATAGTATTAAAATTTAGAATATTATTGATTGTAAGGTAGTGATTAGATGGAGAGGTTAAATAAGTTAATAGGTGATATAAAGTATAAACAATATTTAACTAAGATTAAACAACGCGAAAGAGAAAGAATATTCTGTAGACATAATTGGTCCCACTTTATTAATGTGGGGCGCATTGCCTATCTGTTAATGTTAGAGCAGAATTTAAAGGATAAGTTAATTAACATTTGGAAGCTACAAGAAGATTCTAAAGTACAGGAAATAATTTATACAGCTGCTATCTTACATGATATTGGTCGTTGGAAAGAGTACGATACCGGTCAGGACCATGCACAAGTGAGTGCGGATTTGGCTGAAGGTCTCTTAATAGATCATGGATTTGTAGATTTAGAGCAAAGAATAATATTAAGAGCAATTAGAGAACATAGAGGAGAAAGCAATGGTAATAAATCACTTTTAGGTAATCTAATCTCCCGGGCTGATAATCTATCTAGAGATTGTCATGCCTGTTTAGCACGTCACAAATGTAAGAGTATCAAAAATCCTATTATCGAATATTAAAAATTTAATTAATACTAAAAATATCTTTAAGGAGGAACTATTAATGCAGTTAGCAAGGGTGTTAGAGATTAAGGATCAAACTAAATTTGAAGCTGAATTAGAAGAATTAGGGACGGATAAAGAAGGCTTAGGTATTATGGCACCTAAGTCACAATATTATACAATTAAATTGAAAGATGTACCTTTAAGAGCAGCCCTAATCTTAAAACAAGAAATGTTAGCTAAAGATGGAGAAGCCGCCTTACCGCGAGCAGCTGGAAGTTTAAAAGTGGAAGAGACAGATATGATCTTAATGGGTACAAAGACCACTTATAAGAAAGTGGCGAAGGTCTTAAAACTACAGCCGTTTGGTCTTAAAGAGATAGGTAATTTAATTAAGAAAACTTTAGCTAATTATGAAGATAAATTAAAATCAATTTCTGGACCTGGTTACCAATTCGACTTTGGAAAAAAGACATATGTGATGGGAATATTAAATGTAACTCCTGATTCCTTTTCTGACGGAGGACAATTTGATCAATTAGATATAGCAGTTAAACATGCCAAAGAGATGGTAGCCAATGGGGCTGATATTATTGATATTGGTGGAGAATCTACACGGCCTGGTTCTGACCCTTTACCATTAGAAGATGAACTAGAGAGAGTAATACCAGCAATTGAGCGTTTAACAGATGAGATAGATGTACCAATCTCAATTGATACTTATAAAAGTAAAGTTGGAAGAGCGGCATTAGAAGCTGGTGCACATATCATTAATGATGTAACTGGTTTTAAGGCAGAGCCAGAATTGGCTAAAGTTGCTGCTGAATATGGGGCTCCAGTGATAGTTATGCATACTCAAGGGATGCCTAAGGAGATGCAAAAAAACCCAAGTTATGATGACTTGATTTCAGAGATTTTAGAGTATTTACAAGAAAGTATAAATACTGCTTTAGAAGCAGGATTAGAGAAGAATAAGATTATTATTGATCCCGGTATCGGCTTTGGGAAGACTACTGACCACAATTTGGAAATAATGCAGCGATTAGGTGAATTTAAAAGTTTAGGACAACCGATCTTATTAGGGACTTCACGGAAATCTATGATTGGTAATACTTTAAATCTACCGGTTGAGGAGCGAGTAGAAGGAACAGGAGCTACAGTCAGTATTGGGATTGCTAATGGTGCAGATATAGTTAGAGTTCATGATGTGAAAGAGATGGCTAGAGTAGCAAAAATGACAGATGCAATGGTAAGGAGATAAAAATGGCTGATTATATTCGTTTAAAAGGATTAGAATTTTATGGTTATCATGGTGTAATGGAAGCAGAGAAAGAGTTAGGTCAACGGTTCATTATTGACCTAACTCTAAAGACTAATTTAAAAGAAGCAGGAAGAAGTGACCAAGTAAAGAAAACTATTAATTATGCTGAAGTTTATGATGAAGTAAAAGAGATAGTGGAAGGTAAAGCTTATGATTTAATAGAAACAGTAGCTGAGAAAATATCTGATAAATTATTGGCTGAATTTAAAACTCTAGAAATAATAAAAGTAGTAGTCAAAAAACCTGAAGTGCCTATTCCTGGTGTTTTAGAGTGGGTTGAGGTAGAGATAGAGAGGAGTAGATAGGTGTGGAAGTAGTGTATCTTAGTTTAGGCTCTAATTTAGGCGATAGGGAAGAGTATTTGAGAGATGCTATTATTAAATTAAAAGATAATAAGGCGATTGAGTTGAAGAAGGTTTCATCGATATATCAGACAGATCCAGTCGGTTATACTGAACAGCCAGATTTTTTAAATCTAGTTGTAAAAGTTGAAACTTTCTTAAATCCTATTGAATTGTTAGATTATATACAGAAAGTAGAATTAGATTTAGAAAGGGTTAGAGATATTCGTTGGGGACCTCGAACTATAGATATAGATATTATTCTATTTGGTGAACGCAAGGTTAATACTGAGCGACTAACTATTCCTCACATGCGTTTTCATGAACGTGCTTTTGTATTAGCTCCTTTAGCTGAGTTAACAACGGAGGTTGTTTATGATGGTAAGACAGCAACTGAACTTTTGGATCACCTATCAACAGAATTGGAAATAGAAGAGTACGCTGCTAAGCTATAATTTGACAATGATAATCTCTTGCGATATAATATTTATATAATGAAATAATTTAATATAGTGGGTGAAAATATGACTGTTGATGTTAAGGAAGTTCAGGAAAAGCTATCTGTTAATAATTATAAGATGACTTCGCAAAGAAAACTTATCTTAAAGATTATAATGAATAATGAAGGGAAACATTTGAGTGCTGAAGAGATTTATGCTAAAGTGAAAGAAGCTAATCCAGGTATCGGTTTAGCTACAGTATATCGAACTCTGGAATTGTTTTCTGAATTAGGAGTTATTCATCAATTGAATTTTGATGATAATTGTCGTAGATATGAATTAGATCATGGGGAAGATCATCATCATCATTTAATCTGTGTGAAGTGCGGTGAAATCACGGAATTTAATGATTATATTTTAGAAGAATTTGAAGAGGATATTGAAAAAGAACATAACTTTATTGTTTCTGACCATAGAATTAAATTTTATGGCTATTGTGGGAACTGCCAATAGCCTTTTTATTTCTAAATCAATGATAATGATTATCAATATTATGAAAAGGAGTGATTATTATGTCAATCTTAGTTGTTGGCGGAGATAGGTTAGGCAAGATACCGAACAAGTTAGATTCAGTCGGTTTTGATAAAATTATGCATATCAGTGGTAGAAAGAAGTCACAAGTTAATTGGAAGCTACCGTTACAAACGGATTTAGTTTTAGTATTAACAGATTATGTAAGTCATAATCTTTCTGATGCTATGAAAGCAAAAGCTAAATCAAAAGATATTCCTATATTATTTTCAAGAAGAGCTTGGTCCTCAATCTATAAGACTTTAGATTTTACTGGTTTTTTAAAGTAGTTTATCACTTTTTGGTTTGACAATGATAATCAATTGGAATATAATATAAATGTAAATAAGAATTATGTAATAATAATTCTTGTGAAGAGATTAATAATTTAAGGGGATTTTACATAATAATTTTATTACTTAGTGAAAAAGATTATTATTCTTATAACCAAGGAGGAGATAGGGATGACCTTAGATCAAGCTAAAAAAGGTCAAGATATAGAGATTATTTCAATTCCTGATGAAATTGTGCGTGCACAGACACTTCGTTTTGGAATTTCTGAAGGCTCAAAAGTAGAATGTTACACTAGGGTGCCACGGGGGCCGGTTATTTTAAAGAAGAATTTACAAGAGATTGCGGTTGGTTATGATTTAGCTAAGAGGATAGAAGTTAAGTTAGTTAATGAAGGAGTAGATTACTAATGGCAGGACATTGTCATGAAGTCGTTGATACTATTGAAGTTCCTGAGGGTGCCAAACGAATTGTTTTAGCTGGGAATCCTAATGTAGGTAAATCTATCTTCTTCAATGAATTAACTGGTGTTTATGTTGATGTTTCTAATTTTCCAGGGACGACATTGGATATTAGTTATGGTAAATATGAAGGAGATATAGTTATTGATACTCCAGGTGTGTATGGTGTTTCGTCTTTCAATGATGAAGAAATTGTAGCTAGAGATGTAATTATGGAAGCAGATGTAGTCTTAAATATAGTTGATGCTGTTCACTTAGAAAGAGATTTATTTTTAACTCAACAAATTATAGATATGGGTATTCCGGTAGTTGTTGCTTTAAACATGATGGATGAAGCAGAGAAGAATGGTTTAGAAATTGACATTAAAAAGCTTGAAAAAACTTTAGGAGTACCGGTTGTGCCTACGATAGCACCGAAAGGGATTGGCTTAAATGATGTTAAAGAAGCTCTTAGTGAGGCGAGAGTAGGTAAGACTGATCAGCAATTACAACAAAAGATAGAAAGAGTGAGAGGTAAAGTAGATAGTCGTCCAGAAGCATTGTTAATCTTAGAAGACGACCCTAATGTAGCAGATAGGCATGGAATAGATGTACCAGGAGAAAGAGAGAGTATATATAAAGAAAGAAGAAAACGAGTAAATAAGATTATTGATCAAGTAGTCACTCGTAATGAGAATAAGAATTCCTTTAAAAATATGTTAGGACGTTTGATGGTTAAACCGCTTACAGGAATTCCAATTTTACTTTTAGTTTTATATGCTATGTACCAATTAGTAGGAGTCTTTATTGCTCAAACAGTAGTAGATTTCACCGAAGGGACAGTCTTTGCTGGGATGTATGAGCCATTCATTCGAGGCATAGTGACTAAAGTGATATCTGCAGAGTCTGCATTAGGGACTATTTTAATAGGTGAATTTGGAGTTTTAACTATGACAGTTACTTATACGCTAGGATTATTACTTCCGTTAGTTATTGGATTCTATTTCTTCTTATCTTTGATGGAAGATTCCGGTTATCTTCCTCGGGTAGCTACGCTAGTAGATAGAGTATTAACTAAGTTAGGTTTAAATGGAAGAGCAGTTATACCATTAATTTTAGGTTTTGGTTGTGTAACTATGGCTACAATTACTACTAGATTATTAGGATCTAAGCGAGAACGAATTATTGCTACTTTCTTATTAGGATTAGCAATTCCTTGTTCGGCACAGCTAGGAGTTATAGCTGGATTAATTGCGCCTTTAGGTTTTAGTGCTTTATTATTATATACAACGGTTATTTTTGTTGTCTTTATTATAGCGGGTACTATGTTACATGCTGTGTTACCAGGTGATTCTACAGATTTATTAATTGACTTACCACCTTTAAGAATGCCGAGAATTGGTAATGTAATGACAAAGACATTTAATAAAGCACGGATGTTTGTTGAAGAGGCAGGGCCTATCTTTGCTTTAGGAGCATTAATTATTAGTGTTATGAAGCTTCAGGGTTGGTTAGTGGCGATTCAAAACTTTGTAGCCCCAATTACTGTTAGTTGGTTGAAACTACCTAAGGAAGCAGCAGTAGCTTTCATTATGGGTATCGTAAGAAGAGACTTTGGAGCTGCTGGTCTAACTGGCTTAGCCCTATCACCTGAACAGACTTTAGTTTCGTTAATTACTATTACTTTATTTGTACCGTGTATAGCAGCGATGATGATTATCTTTAAAGAGAGAAATTGGAAAGAAGCGGTTTTAATCTGGTTAGGAAGTTGGATAACTGCCTTCACTGTGGGAGGCTTAGTTGCTCAAGTTTTAATATAAAGAATAAAGGATGAAATAAAATGTTTGCAAAGGATAATTGTGAATTGAAAGAGGAAGAAGAGTCTATTACTTGCCCTCAATGTGGTGTAAAAGTTAATATAGAAGAACTAGAAAGTTTAAGGTGTCCTCGTTGTTTTGCTGTTCTACTAAAGAAATGTGAGGATTGTAATAAATGCAAATGATTATCATAGTTACCTTTAGTCTATACTTATAGGCTGAAGGTAACTTTATTTATTGTGAAGTAAAATTCAATTTTTAAAATAGATAATAATTATCCTGTTATAAAAAGGGGGAATTAGATGTTACAAACTAATACTATTAAACGAGGTTTACAAAAGGGATTGAACACTTTTTTAACGTTAATAAAGATCATGATTCCAGTCTATGCAGTAGTAACCATTTTAAAGTATACTCCCGCTATTGAAGTTATTTCAAAGTGGATGACTCCTTTGATGGGATATTTAGGTTTGCCAGGAGAAGCGATTATGGCTTTAATTAGCGGTTACTTCTTAAATATATATGCTGCGCTTGCAGTAATTACTAGTCTCGATTTATCTCCGCGGGCGGTAACTATCTTAGGAACAATGCTAGGGCTTTCTCATAGTTTGCTTATTGAAACGGCGATTATTAAACAGCTTAAAATTAAGACGACATTATTAGTGGTTTTAAGAATTAGTCTTTCTTTAATAGCGGGATTTTTACTTAACATATTGTTATAAGATTAATATAAATAGAAAAAATTAAAGGAGATGAGGATTATGCCCTGGAATCAAATTATAGAAGAAATTGTGGGAGGTAGTATAGATGCAGTTATAAAGTTAGCAATGATTATTTTTCCATTAATGATGGCTTTAGAAGTAGGTAAAGATTTAGGCATTCTAGATAAAGTTTCTGATTTTTTTGCACCACTAGTTAAAATCTTTGATTTGCCGTCAAAAATGAGTCTACCTTTATTGGTTGGACAGATATTTGGTTTAGCTTATGGGGCAGGAGTAATAATTCAGACAGCAGAAGAAGAGAATATGCCAAAAGATAAGTTAGTTATTATGGCCATCTTTTTAGTTGTCTGTCATGCAGTGGTTGAAGACACCTTATTATTTGTAGCTATTGGTGGTAATGGAGTAATTATGTTAGGCAGTAGATTGGTTTTAGCTACAGTAATTACTTACTTATATAGTAGGATAGTTGCGAGTAAGAATGAGGGTCTTTTAACAGTTAACAGTTGACAGTGAAGCCCAGAAAAGAGCTTCCAAACTAGAAGCAGAGTCTATCATAGGCTTGCGACCAGCCTTGATGTTTAGGCTGGGCGAGACAGTGAAGCCCAGAAAAGACTTCCAAACTAGAAGCAGAGTCTATCATAGGCTGCGGCAGAATTTATTCGCGTCAGGCTTTGCCTGTAAGGAGCCTTGATGTTTAGGCTGGGCGAGACAGTGAAGCCCAGAAAATACAGGTCAAGGTCAAGGTTGAGGTTGAGAAAATTAAGATCTCAAAAAGTTTTAAAGAATTGGACATATACTAAGTTAGGTTAAGGCTTAAGTCGAACTAGAGGATATTGTCAAGGAGAAATGGAGTGGAGAGAAGATGGAGAGACACCAAGCAGTGAGTTTTAAAAAGAGGATAAGAGCAGATTTGGCTTTGTTATTTGTAGTTGTAGTTTGGGGGACTACTTTTGCAATCATGAAAGGTATCTTTAATACTATAACCCCTTTTTATTTTTTAGCTTTGAGATTTAGTCTTGCTACTTTGGTATTATGTTTAATATTCAATAAAAGGTTAAGAAATTTAGATTGGGAAACAATAAAGCTGGGTGTATTAGCTGGGATTTTTTTATTTGGAGGTTATGCTTTTCAAGTTACAGGATTGAAGTTGACAACTGCTTCTAAGGCCGGTTTTATTACTGGTTTAGCAGTAGTTTTAGTTCCGTTACTTTCAGCTATAATCTTTAAGAAGATGCCGTCATTTATGACCTGGCTAGGAGTAATCTTAGCTACTATCGGTTTAGCTTTATTAACCTTTACTGGACAATTTATTTTTAATTTTGGTGATTTATTAGTTTTGAGTTGTGCTTTTTCTTTGGCTTTACATATCTTATTAGTTGATAAGTATGTTAAAAAAAGAGATTCAATTCTTTTAGCAATTATCCAGATTGCAACGGTGGCAGTATTAAGTGTAATTAGTACTTTATTAGAAGGAAGTTATGTAGCTGTTTCTAATCCGAATATTTGGTTTGGAATAGCTTATATGGCGATTTTAGGTACAGCTTTAGCTTTTGTTATTCAAAATAAAGCTCAGACTTTTACTACACCAACAAGAACAGCAATTATATTTTCTATGGAACCAGTAGTCGGGGCAATTTTTGCATATCTATATTTAGGTGAGATTATCACTACAAGAGGTTATTGGGGTGGTGGATTGATAGTAGTTGGGATGTTATTAGCTGAAGTCAATTTTAAGAAAATTTGGAGTAAGGTTGAGGCAAAGGCTTAGGTTAAGGCTTAGGTTTTAATTGTCAATAGTCAATTGTAAATTGAACTTTAAAAGAGGGAGTGAATTAATATGCAAGTAGTTGATTTAAGAAGTGATACTATTACTAAACCAACACCGAAAATGAGAGAGGTTATGGCTAAGGCAGAAGTGGGTGATGATGTATACGGAGAAGATCCAACTGTTAATCGTTTAGAAGAGTTAGCAGCTGAAATAGTAGGTAAAGAAGCTGCCTTGTTTGTGCCGAGTGGCACAATGGGTAATCAAATTGCATTAATGACTCATACAAAACCAGGAGATGAAATTATTTTAGGTCAGGAATCACATATTTTCTATTATGAAGTAGGTGGTTTGGCTAGAATATCTAATGTACAAGCTAGGACTTTAGATGATAGTAGCGGTATCTTTTCTCCAGAAGCGGTTAAGGCTACAATTAGAGATGAGAATATCCATTATCCGGAGACAGGCTTGATCTGTTTGGAAAATACTCATAATCGTGGTGGTGGAGTTGCTATTGTCAAGGAAAGGATTGATCAAGTCTGTTCAGTAGCGCAAGAATATAGTGTGCCGGTCCATTTAGATGGAGCTAGGATTTTTAATGCAGCTTTGGAATTAGAGATTGATGTTAAGAAGTTAGTTGAAGAAGTAGATTCGGTAATGTTCTGTCTGTCTAAAGCATTAGCAGCACCGGTTGGTTCTATCTTAGCTGGTTCTAAAGATTTTATTGATCAAGCGCGAAAGAATAGAAAGATGTTAGGTGGAGGGATGAGACAAGCTGGTGTTATAGCAGCTGCTGGTATTGTAGCATTAGAAGAGATGGTTCATAGATTAGAAGAAGATCATAAGTTAGCCGAGCAATTAGCGCAAGGGATTGCTGAAAGCAAATTAGATGGTATTGGTGTTGAAGCTGTAAATACTAATTTTGTTATTCTAAAAGTGGATAATGAAGTCTACGAAACCGAAGAGCTTTTAGCAAAATTTAATGACCATGGAGTTAAGATGACTTACTTTGGACCAGGGTTAATTAGGGCCGTAACTAATAAAGATGTGACAAGCAATGAGGTTGATTATGTGGTAGATGTTTTGAAGAAATTATAAGAATGATATTTCTATTTAATTACTAAAATATCAATTTAATTGAAAAAAATAAAGGATTTTGCTATCGCTCATATAAGTTTATAAAGTGAAGATTAAACTTGGAGGGTTAAGATGAATAGATTAGGAGTAACTAATTTGGTAGATACAGAGGTTGTAGGTTTATTTGGATATCCGGTAGAACATTCTTTTTCTCCTATAATGCATAATGCTGCTTTTGAAAAATTGGATATTAACTATCTATATCTACCTTTTGAAGTGCACCCAAAGGAGTTAGAAGCAGCGATAGACGGGATAAGAGCGTTGAATATAAAAGGAGTTAACTTAACGATTCCTCATAAAGAAATTGTGATTCCCTATTTAGATGAAATTTCTAAGGAAGCTGAATTAATTGGGGCAGTTAATACAGTTAAGAATGAGAATGGTAAATTAATTGGTTATAATACTGATGGTCGTGGTTTTGTTAAGTCATTAGTAGAAGAAGGGTTTAAGCCACAAGATAAGAAGGTGCTAATAATTGGAGCCGGTGGAGCTGCAAGAGCAGTCGGTTTTCAGTTGAGTTTAGAAGGTGTTAGTGATTTATATGTAGCTAATCGCACCTTTGAAAAGGCCGATTCTTTAGTTAAAGATATTAATAATAACTTAGAATTAAACTTGGTTGAAGCATTGCCTTTGGTAAATAAAGACTTACAGCAAGTAATGGATGATTTAGATTTAATAGTAAATACGACTCCTATTGGTATGCACCCTAACTGTGAAGTTGAGCCAGTTATTGCACCAGAGTTATTACATAAAGAATTAGTAGTAGCTGACTTAGTTTATAATCCTATGGAAACTACCTTGTTAAAAGCTGCTAAAGAAGTAGGAGCTAAGACCATAGGTGGTTTAGGAATGTTAGTTTATCAAGGTGCAATAGCTTTAGAAATTTGGAGTGGCAAAGATGCTCCAACAAAAGTTATGAAAGATAGTATTTGGAACCAAATTGTAAATTTAGGAGAAAATGAGGAAAATCAAGGTAGAATGCAGGGGATTGCTGACTAGTCTAGAAATATATTAGTGAAAGATGTTACAAGGATATTATAAGAATGTAAAAGTTAAGGTTATCCTAAGAATAAATGGGTGGTATATATGATTAAAAAGAAAAGACTAGGAGATATCTTAGTTGAAGTTGGCTTTATTACCGAAGAAGAACTGCAAAAGGCTTTAGAGAAACAAAAAGGTGGTAATAAGCGTTTAGGTGCAGTTTTAAAAGAGATGAAGCTAGTTACTGAACAGGATGTTATGGAAGCTCTAGAATACCAGTTAGGGATACCTCATGTTAATTTAAAACAGCATATTATTGATCCAGATGTCATTAATATGGTTCCACAAGCATTAGCTGAAAGGCATAAGGCGATTCCAATTAAAAGACGAGGAGATAACTTGACAGTAGCTATGGCAGATCCTTTAGACGTGATGGCTATCGATGATATTCGTCTTAAGACCGGGTGTGAAGTAATGCCGGTGATCGCTAGTGAATCAGATGTGGACTATGCTATTGAACAGTATTTTGGTAGTGAGGATGTAGTTAATGAGTTTGTCCAAGATATTAATGCAAAGGTTGGTAGTGATGATAGCTCAGATATAGAAGTTGATCGTTTACGACAGATGGTAGAAGAAGCGCCAGTAGTAAGATTAGTAAATAATATTATTACTGAAGGTATTAAATTACGGGCTAGTGATATTCATATTGAACCACAAGAAGAAGAGATTAGAGTAAGATATAGAGTAGATGGTATCTTACATAATGAGATGACTATTCCTAAGCATACTCATTCTGCTTTAGTCTCTAGAATTAAGATTATGGCTGATTTAGATATAGCCGAAAGAAGGTTGCCGCAAGATGGTAGAGTGCAGATGGTAGTGAAAGATAGAGAGGTAGACTTACGAGTTTCTGTCTTACCTACAGTAGAAGGAGAAAAAGTTGTTATTAGAATTTTAGATAAGAGTAACTTAATGTTAAGTATCGATAAGCTAGGATTCTTACCAGAGCACCAATCTTCTTTTGAAAAGATGATTAAGCAACCACATGGTATGGTATTAATAACAGGGCCAACCGGTAGTGGAAAGACGACGACTCTTTATTCTGCTTTGAGCTCTTTGGATACAGAAGATCAGAATATTATTACAGTAGAAGATCCAGTAGAATACAGATTAGAAGGGATTAATCAGGTACAGACTAACCCTAAAGCAGGACTTACATTTGCTAGTGGATTACGTTCAATACTTCGTCAGGACCCTGATATTGTAATGGTTGGGGAGATTCGTGATAAGGAGACTGCTAATATTGCTATCCATGCTGCTTTAACTGGGCACTTAGTATTGAGTACATTACACACCAATGAAGCAGCAGGGGCTTTATCAAGGTTAATAGATATGGGAATCGAACCATTTTTAGTGGCTTCCTCAGTATTAGGCGTTGTTGCTCAACGACTAGTACGAACTGTATGTGCTGAATGTAAGACTCATAATGAAGATGCTTTAGTTGATACTAATTTAGAAAAATATTTAGGTAGTGGTCGAGATAGCATTGAGCTTTATCATGGTGATGGTTGTAGATTTTGTAATAATACTGGTTATCACGGCAGAACAGCTATTCATGAAATTTTAGAAGTAACTCCTAAGATTAAGAGGTTAGTAGTTAATAAAGCATCAGCAGTCGATATTGAAGAAGCAGCTAAAGAAGAAGGAATGATTGCTTTAGAAACTTGTGGCTTAAAGAAAGCAAACCAAGGACTTACAACTATTGAAGAAGTAATGAGAGTAACTAAAGTTCAGGTAGGCTAGGGGGTAGTTAAATGGAATTGGACAACCTATTAAGAGAAGGAATTAAACTAGGAGCTTCAGATATTCATTTGACAGTTGGAGTTGAGCCAACGTTGCGAGTTAATGGTGGTCTTAAAAAGATAGGAGAAGAAGTACTAAGTTCTAATCAGATTGATGGATTAATTAAAGGGATGATGAACGATAAGGTTGAAGAAGAGTTTAGAGAAAGAGGGGAAGCTGATTTTGCCTATCACTTAGATAATTATCGCTTTCGAGTTAATGCTTTTCAACAAAGAGGAGATGCGGCAGCCGTTTTGCGAATAATTCCTAATGAGATTTTAAGCTTGAATGCATTAGGTTTGCCAAAAGAACTAAAAGATTTAGCATTAACACCGAGGGGATTATTCTTAGTTACAGGACCTACTGGCAGTGGTAAATCTACTACTTTAGCTTCAATGATTGATTTGATTAATAGAAGTAAAGATAAACATATTATTACTTTAGAAGACCCAATTGAATATGTGCATCAACATAAGAAGAGTATTGTTAATCAGAGAGAGGTTGGAGAAGACACAGAAAACTTTGCTAATGGATTAAGGGCTGCCTTAAGACAGGATCCAGATGTTATTTTAGTTGGTGAGATGAGAGATTTAGAAACGATTTCTACAGCAATTACAGCTGCAGAAACAGGACATTTAGTCTTTGCTACATTACATACTAATAGTGCAGCAGAGACTATTGATCGAATTATCAATGTCTTTCCACCTCATCAGCAAGAACAGGTTAAGACTCAGTTAGCTCTAACCTTAAAAGGAGTCTTATCACAGCAGCTACTACCGACAATTGATGATTTAGGTCGAGCTGCAGCTACTGAGCTTTTGGTTGTAAATTCTGCAGTTAGTAATTTAGTTAGAGAAGGAAAGACTCATCAGTTAGAATCTATAATGCAGACCAGTAAAGAAGAAGGAATGCATACTATGGATTATTCCTTACGAGATCTATATCGCTCAGGTAAGATAAGTCGTGACGAAGCATTAAGTAAAGCAATTAATATCCAGAGTTTAAAGCGAATGATTTAAGAAAATTATAATGAAGGGAGGGGAAGCTATGGCGCAGATATTTCACTATAAAGCTAGAGATAAAGATGGTGACCTTTTAGAAGGGGCTATCGAAGCTGAAACGAGAGATATAGTAGTCGACAGGCTGAAAGGAAAAGGTTACTTTGTTACTTCGATTGAAGCCGAAGAAGAAAGTAGTGATTTAGGTGAGCAATTAAAGCAGTTAAAGAAAGTAAAGTTGCAGGATTTAGCTCTTTTTTGTCGTCAATTTGCTACTATGATTAATTCCGGACTTTCGTTAGTTAGGTCATTAGATATTCTAGTCGAACAGACAGATCATCCTAAATTAAAAGATGCAATTATGTCGGTACAAGAGAATGTAGAAAGTGGTATGTCGTTATCTAAAGCTTTAGAACAGGAAAAGAAGGTCTTTCCTCAGTTATTTATCAGTATGGTAGAGGCTGGAGAAGCCGGTGGTATCTTAGATGATGTTTTGTTAGAGATGGCTGATCATTTTGAAAATGAGAATGATATGAAACAGAAAGTGATTTCAGCATTAGCTTATCCAGTAGTAATCTCTTTAGTAGCAATTGGTGTAGTGGTCTTCTTAGTAACAGTCATTCTACCTACTTTTGTTGATATCTTTGCTGGCATGGATCAGCAACTTCCTCTACCTACAAGGCTGTTATTAGGGTTTAGTAATCTATTTTCTAGTTATTGGTATGTAGTGGTTGGTTTAGTAGCAGTAATAGCATTTGGAATTTATCGTTACTATCAGACAGATAAGGGTAGGAGAAAGATAGATTGGATTCTACTAAAGACTCCGCTCTTTGGTGATTTGATTACTAAGATATCGATTGTTAGGTTTAGTAGAACCTTAGGAGTATTGATTCAGAGTGGTGTCTCTATTCTAGATGGCTTAGAGGTAGTAAGTAAGGTGGTTTCTAATAGTATAATATCTGATAAGATTAGAGAATCACGCAAGAGTATCAGTTCAGGCGATAGTATAGTAAGTCCACTTCGTCAAAGCAAAGTCTTTCCTCAGATGGTACTACAGATGATAAGAATTGGAGAAGAGACCGGTAGCTTAGATGAAATGCTTGCTAAGATTGCTCAATTTTATGATCAAGAGGTTGAGCATAAAGTAGAGAGTATGGTTTCATTAATTGAACCAGCACTGATTTTGGTTTTAGGTGTAGTAGTGGGGAGTATTGTAGTTTCTATGATGTTGCCGATGTTTAATATGATGAGCGGGTTTTAGTTAGTTGATAGTGAAGTCTAGTAAAAATTATCAAATTTAAAGCACAAGGTTTTTCACCGACTTACATCCAGCTTTGGTTTGTAAGCTGGATGGGACAGTGTACAGTTGACAGTTAAAACCATTAAAAAGCCTTAAAAATAGGATGTTATTATATATTATAGGTTAAGTAAGATAAATTGCAGTTAATGTTTTGAACTTAACTGTAAACTGTCAACCGTCAACTGAAATACTGGGGGGGTGATGAATAAAAAAATAAGTAACTTGTTTGACGAGATTAAATAGGAAAATTGATATTAATGGCGAAATAATAATTAAGAAGGGGGACATTAAAAATGATTAGTAAGTTAAGGGAAAGAATTTGTAATGTGGCAAAGAGAGAAGAAGGTTTTACGTTAATTGAGTTAATGATTGTTATTGCTGTGTTGGGTATTTTGGCTGGTATTGCTATTCCTAAGTTTAGTGGGGTACAGGATAAGGCAAAAGATGCAAATATTACATCAGTAGCTGGTACTATTAGAAGTGCTATGGAAATGTATAATGCTGAGAATGGCAATTATCCAGCTAGTGTTAGTGGAAGTACTGCTAAAGATAAATATAACGATTTAGATATCACTTTAGACACAGTTGAACTTCCGGATATTAGTGATGTTATGAGTACTTTTACTTATACAGGTGATAGTGATGGTGATGGCACAAATGATGATTATAAAATTACAATAAAAAGTTCAGCAACAGAGACTACTTATACTATTGAACCAAGTGGTGTAACAGAAACACCAGCACCATAAAATTATTGACAGTAAAGGGATTCGTAAGTTAAATTTATTAATTTTAGCCTCAGCCCTCATTTATGAGGGCCTAGGCTTTCTATAAATGAACTAATTTTATTCTAACACAAAAACAATCACAAAACATGTGACCGCCATCACAGAAATGGGTGAAAAGGTTGATTTTTTTTCAATTTACAGTATTTATCTACGGACTACTAATCGGTAGCTTTTTAAACGTAGTGATCTATCGTTTACCAAATGATGAATCAATAATTTTTCCTCGTTCACATTGTCCTAATTGTGAAACTAAATTAGGAGTAATTGATCTTATTCCAATTATTAGCTTCGTTTTTAATAAAGGAAGATGTCGTTATTGTCGGACTAAGATCTCTTGGCAATATCCATTAGTAGAATTATTAACCGGAATCTTTCTTACAATTTTATTTATACAATATCAATTTAGTGTAAACTTTTGGATTTATGCATTTTTAACTATATTATTAATGACTTGTACTTTTATTGATTATAAACATAAAATCATACCAAATAAAATTACATATCCAGGAATTTTAATCGGACTTATACTTAGTATATTATTTAATCATATTACTTTACAATCAGCTTTATTAGGGATCTTAATTCCCGGAGGCTTTTTATTATTAGTGGCTATTATTACAAAAGGCGGTATGGGTATTGGTGATGTGAAGTTTGCAGCAATGATCGGAACATATATCGGAGCAGAATATACTTTAATTGGCATTTTTATTGGTTCGCTAGTAGGTTCTGTTTTAGGATTAGGGTTAATTGGCTTGGGTCTTAAGGATAGGAAATCGAGGATTCCTTTTGGACCATTGATTGCGTTGGGGAATACTTTAATGTTGTTTTGGGGAGAAGAGGTTGTTGGTTGGTATCTTCAAATTTAAAGAAAAATATTAGACGCAGACTAACACAGACAAGGCACAGACTAAACATAAAGATGTTAATTAAGGAATAGATTATAGTTAAAATCTTTAAATAATAAGTAGAATGTAAATTAACATTGGTTGAAATTTAAAAAGTCTTGTGTAAGTCTAGTGTCAAAAATTTGATATTTTTTAAAAGTAGTGAGGTTATTAAAGATAATGATGAGAGCGGAAGAGAAGCAAGAATCTGGTTTTGTATTAATGGAACTGTTGGTCGTTATAAGTATTATTGGGATTTTAACTGCAGGAATTGCTCTTAGTGCTAATGATATATTACCTAATTATAGATTAGAGTCACAGATTAATATCATTCTTTCTGATTTTAGAAAGGCACAACAGAGGGCAATTAGTGAGCAGATTAGGTATGGGATTAGGTTTGATGATACAAATAATGAGTATACAATCTTTAACGATGATGTAGGAGATATTAAGACTAAAACTTTAGATAATGGATTAGAGTATAGTGAAATTACGTTTGGAGGCGATGAAGAAGTTACTTTTATTCCATTAGGAACCGCTGATAATGGACACCTGACTTTAAGGAACAGTAATAATCAGAAATATGAAATAGTAGTCAGTGGAATAGGTAGAATTAGGCTTGAAAAGCAGTAATATATTGGGGGAATATTTATGTTCCTAAATTATCTTTCACAAAATGAAGAGGGAATGAGTTTAGTAGAAGTAGTAGTAGGGATTGCAATATTGTCTATCGCTTTGATTCCAATTTTGAACTATTTTGCAAATAGTACTAGGATTGTTCATCAGACTGGAGTAAGAGCACAAGCGTTGAATCTAGCACAAGCTAAGATGGAAGAACTCAAGACTAAATCTTTTAATAACTTAACAGGTAAGACTGAGAAATATGGTGATATTAGTGATTATCCTAATTTTAAACGCGTAGTAGATATACAACCTAATTACGATGGAAATTCAGATATTAAAAAGGTAACAGTAATAGTTTATTGGCAGAATGATAATCGGGATTTAACTTTAGAAACATTGATTACAGAATAGGTGATGATATCATGAAGAAGAATTATAAAGCAGATGAAGGCTTAACATTAATTGAGATTATGGTTGTATTAGCAGTAATAGGGATAATTAGCACCGCTATTTATAATGTGCAGTTGACTGGATTTAAAACATTTAAGTTTAACCAAGACCGTATCAATCTAAATCAAGAAGCTAGAATAGCAATGTTGAAGATGTCTAAGAAGATTAAAGAAGCGGTTGAAGTGAAAAATGATGAATCTTGGCCTAATGATAACTTAGTAATTAAATGGGAGGAATCTGGTAATTCAGTTTACTTTGCAAAATATTGGATAGAAGAATATAAATTATATTATAATGAGGTTTCGGCTGCAGAAATTAAAAATTATGATCCAACTTCTAACACTGAATGGCCTAATTGGACAAGTATGACTGGAAAACAGCCGATTACTACTGCAATAGCAGAAGACATTACTTTTGATGCTCAACATACAAATGATAATGACTTAGTAGACTTAGTAAAAGTAGAGTTGAAGCTTGATTTGACACCTGAAGGTGATAGTGAAGCTGATTACAAACTAACAAATCAATTCTTTGTTAGAAATGCTAGGTGAGGTGAAAAAATATGTTTAAACAAGAAAGAGGTTCTACAATTGTCTTGGCATTGGTGGTAACAACAGTCTTATCGATAATGGTTGCTGGTTCTATGAGTAGGACAAATAATGAAGTGAAAATGACAACTCACAATGAAAATCGGGTTAAGGCGGGTTACTTAGCAGAAGCAGGGATTAAGAAAGTAACAAAGAGTTTGAATACTGCTATTAGTGATGGAAATTTAACAGTTGAAAATGTTGATAGTTTTCAGTTGACTGAAAATGGCAGATTACAAAGTGGAAGCTATAATGTAGTAATTAGCCAGAAGGTTAGTCATACTAATAATCTTGATCGTACATATAAATTAAAGGCTACCGGTACAAGTAAAGATGGTACAGAAAATGTTTTAACAGCTAAAGTTAAAGTAAATAATAATTTAGATGATATTTTTAAAAAGACGGTTGCTACTGGGGGACAGATAAGAGATAAGCAACGTATCGATATTAAAGGCAAAGTAGTTGAAAATGCAAATAATGATTCTGATATTACAATACCTACTTTTGATTTTACAGGATTTCAAAATAAAGCAGATAATAATTATACTACGACAAGTTTTAAGACTACATATGGTTTATATGATGGAGAAGAGGACGGAGAAGAGGATGGAAGTAAAGTAGATGTTAGTTTGCCTGGAGGAATTACTTATGTTGATGTACAATCAGATGATGGTGATGATGACGATGATGATGACGAGGGTGAATTAGAAATAGATTTAGGTGGGGGAAGTATTTCAGGTCCTAGTCCTGATAATCCAGCAGTATTAGTAGTCAATGGTGAATTAGAATTTGAAGACATTAATCAATTAAAAAATGTTTATGTCATAGTAAAAGGTGAATTTGAGGTTGAAACGGATGACGAGGACGATAATAGTAGTACAGGCTTAACGGCTAAGAATACTTTTATATATGCAAAGGGTGATGACGATGATGGAATAGAATTTGAAGAGATAGAAAGTATAGATTATTCAGGGGCAATAATGACATCAAGAGATGTTGAATTTGATGAAGATCCATCTGGAACTATTAAGCATAATAAGATTAGGATAGATGCGTTATATGATGGTTTAGATGAGCAACAAGGTAAATTAACAGATGCAACTATAGTCTTTTGGGGAGAATAATTAAATTAAATAGTTGTTTTAAAGTGAGGTGAGAGGATGGGATTAATCAATAAACTAAAGAACTTATTTAGCAGTGAAAATATAATAGGGATAGATATAGGGGATAGCTTAATTAAGTTAGTAGAAGCTGAAACTAAACAAAATAAGATAATACTTAATAATTTAGCAGTAGGCGATACTCCAAAAGAAGCTGTAGTCAAAGGACAGATAGAGGATGTAGAAGCTCTAACCGCAAAGATTAAATCATTACTAGATAATAATAACTTTGCATCAACCAAAGTAACAACTGCCATTAGTGGGGAGCAAGTAATTATTAGAAATGTTGAGATTCCTAATATGCCCGAGGAAGAGATAGGTGAAGCGGTTAGGTGGGAAGCCAAAGAACAGATTCCGATGCCTATAGATGAAGCAGTTTTAGATTATGAGATTTCTAAACATAAAGCGGATGGTGGTTACGAAGTGATGCTAGTGGCTGTAAATCGTGATACAATCAATAGATATTTGGAGTTATTTAAGAAGTTAGATTTAGAGCCAATAGCCATTGAGATTGAACCAACAGCGATTATTAGGGGGATTCGAAAGTTATACCCTGAACAAACCATAGCGTTATTGGATATGGGAGCCCAGACTACTACTATTTCGGTTTTTAGTAATGGGCAACTCTTATTCACAAGGACGATAGGAATTGCTGGTCAAGATATTACGCAAGAGATAGTGGAGAATTATGAATTAAATTTAGAGGAAGCAGAAGAGTATAAAAGGGATAATAATCTATTTGTAGATGCTAATTTAAATTTAATTATTAGAAATTTAACGACTGCGATTTATCGTTCTTTAGATTATTTTCAAGTTAAATATAAGAATTATGACATAGAAAAGATGGTTTTAGCCGGTGGGGGAAGTAAATTAATCGGTTTTGATACTCATTTAAGTAATGAATTTGGTATAGAAGTAATACCGTTAAATCCGTTGTCTAATATAGAATCAGAAGTTGAAAGGTTGAATAGTAAAGAGTTAGCAGAAGTAATTCAACTATTAGGTGTAAGTATTGGTTTGGCTTTAAGAGAGGAGGATGAAGATGATAAATCTATTGCCTCCTGAGTACCAAGAAGAAGGTGGAGTAAATATAGATAAGATCTTAGTAGGAATCTTAATCTTCTGTTTGCTACTGATTCCTACCTCTTATTATCTTAAGTTAGTATTCCAAACTAAAGAAGTTGAGAAGAGACTAACAATTGTAGAGAAGAATTTATCCAAGTTAAATCAAGAAACTAAACATTTAGAGCAACTAGAGAATAATTATAAACAGGCTAAAAAAGAGTTAAAAACTCAGATGGAATTAGTTGAGGTCCCAATAAGGTGGAAGACTATATTACAAGAATTAAAAGGGGTAATGAATAATAAAAGTTGGGTTGAAGATTTTAGTATTTATAATCATAATCAGTTTAAGATGATGGGGTATACTTTGGAGCGTCAAAAATTAACAGAAATTATTAACCGACTTAAAGACTCACCAAATTTTAATAATGTTTCTATTGATTTTATGAGGAAGAAAGAATTATCAGTAACAGGTTATAAGAAGGTAAGGGTAACTTATTATCAAATAAACGGCATAATTGGCAATAATGAAGGTGATAACTATGAGCTTAAATAGTCTACAAGCAAGAGAAAAGAAGTTATTAATAATTAGTTTAGTGTTAATTTTAGGCGTAGGATTTTATTACTATCTCTATCAACCTCAAGTCAAAGCTTTACAGCAAAAAAAGAAGCAGATTAAAGCAGGTATTCAAGAATTAAAATTGAAAAAGATTAAGTTATTGAGGAAAGAGAAGGTAGAGAAAAATTATCACTTATTACAGCAGGAATTAAATAAAGAAAAACAGAAGTTTTTAGATTTAGAAGATAAGACTCGGCTCATTATGGATTTAAGTGATGCAGCAATTGAGAATAAGCTTAATTTAATAAGTACTGCTCCGCAACCAATTATTAAAGAAGGTATTTATTTTCGAATTCCAGTCAAAATAAATCTAAGCGGAAAATATAGTAATATTATTGCTTTTGCAGCTGATATAGAGAGTTTAGGCTATTTAACTCGTGTAAAAAGTCTAAATATTTCTTCTAAACTAACACCTACTAACGAAGTGCAAGTAGAAATGAAATTAACTAGTTATGCCTTGGATAAAAGTAGTGGTGATCAACAATGAAAAAGAAGTCTAGTAGTTTTTCATTAGGAAAGGGAAGATTAGTATTAATTATTATCTTAATTTTGATTTCTGTTGGTTTTAGTGGCTTTATGTCTTACCAAATCTTAAATATAACAGATAGTGGTGAAGAATTGGCTCAATTTAGAGCAAAAATAAATCAGATTGTTAAAACTAAAGATAAAAAGGTTACAGTAAATAAGGAATTGAAGGAAATATTAAGCAAGAAAGAACAAGTGGCAGCGGTCTTTACTTACAATAATGATTATAGTACTACTAATCCTTTTAAGTCATTGTTAGAAAAGAAACCAGTGTTGAAGGTTGAGGATAAGGATAAGGTTGAGGCCGAGGTTAAGGCAAAACCTAAACCTAAATCTAAACCTAAATCTAAACCTGAACCTGAACCTAAGCCTAAGAGGCCTGATATTAAGGTTATAGGATTAGTGGGTAATGAGACTAATAAAAGAGCTTTTTTAGAATTTAATGGTTCAGAAAGTTATATGGTTCGGGAAGGACAAGTTATTAACGGTTTAGTAGTTAAGAAGATAACTAGTCATGAGATAATTATTGCTAAGGAAGGTACAGAGTTTTCTTATCATTGTGGAGGTGACAGTTGTGAAAATATCGACCTTTAAAAGGAAGAAGAAGTTTATAGTAATAAGCTTAATTGTATTAATAATGAACTTATTTTCAGTTAATGTTATGGCCGAGACTTTACCAGGAGCAGATACTAAAGTTAATTTAAATCTTACTGGAGTCAGTTTAAGAGATGCTTTTCGAGCGTTAGCTGAAGTAGCTGAAATGAATATCATTACTGATAATTCGGTGCAAGGGAATGTAACTATTAATTTACAGGATATTACATTTTTAGAAGCTGTAGAGCTTTTAGCCAAGACTAATGGTCTATCTTATCGGATTGTTGGTAATACCGTATTAGTAGCTCCACCTAGTAGATTAAAAGCAGGCTTTTCAGAAAAGGTTACACGAGTATTTAAATTAATGAATTCAGAACCTGCAGAAGTAAAGGAAAGTTTAAATTTATTAGTAAAAGATAGTGCTATTCGAGTCGATGATCGTACTAATAGCTTAGTAATTACTGCTTATAAGAGTCAGATACCACAGATAGAAGAAGTTATTGATACCTTAGACCAATCTAAGAAACAGGTTGTTTTACAAGCTAGAATTGAAGAAATCTCCCGTGATGAATTAGAAAAGATGGGGATAGATTGGAGTTTTGATACATTAAAATTAATTGGCAATGATGGTAAGGCTATGAAAACACTTGAAATGTTTGGTGAAAGTGTTGATAATGCTACAGTAAGATACTCATCAATTTTGGATTTATTAGAGTCTAATAATAAAGCTGATTTATTAGCTAATCCTCAGATAGCTACCATTGATGGGAAAACAGCTAGTATTAAGATAGGAGATCAAGTTCCTATTGTTACAACTGACGTTGATTCAGATGGTAGTAAAAGTTCAACAGTAGAATTTAAAGATGTAGGAATTAATTTGAAGATTACTCCTAGAGTTACTAATAATAATAAAATAGTTGTAAAAGTTAGGCCGGAAGTGAGCACTGTTACAGGTTATACTGATACTACTCCTGAATATCCAATTGTAAGTACTAGAACTGCTGAAACTAATGTCAGAATTCAAGATGGGAAGACATTTGCTATTGGTGGATTGATCAAAGATGAAGAGATTAAAGCAATGTCTAAAGTTCCATTATTAAGTGAACTACCAATCCTAGGAAAACTATTTCAAAGTGAAAGCACTGAAATAGCTAAGAGAGAGTTAATTATCTTTATCACTCCTAAGATTATAAGTGATGGTGAAGAAGTTGATACTCAGCTTAAAAATGAATTTAAATCAACAGAGGAAGAGTATAATAATGAAAGCAATGTTAAAGAGGGACAGGACAATAATTCTCAAAATAATCTAATAGATAAAAAGGGATTAAAGAATACTAAAATAGTTCCATTTGAATATAAGGTAAAAGGAACAGACACTTTCTGGAGCATATCTAAACAATTTAAGATTTCATTTGCTGCTATAATGGAGCATAATGGTATTAAGTATATGAGACCATTATCAGCCGGAGAAGTATTGACAATTCCTGTTCCAGCAAATAACTATTATAAAGTCAAAGAAGGAGATACAGTAAAAGATATTGCTGAAGAGTATAATATCTTTACACAGCCTATTAGACAGATTAATAGCATTAAATCTTTAGATGGAAAAGCAGGTATGAAACTGGTCTTGCCAGTGGAAGTTAAGGAAGAAGACAGATGTGATTTTAATGAAGAAAATAAAGTTGATGAAGTTAAAGCAAGTAAGGATACAGAAATAGAATCTAAGGACAAAAATAAAAAGAATAAGGGTGAAAAGAGTAATAATGAAGAAGTAAAGAAACAAGATGAAGCAGAGAGCTCAACCACTAAGCATAGTAGTTCGTGAGGTGGAAGTTGGATTCTACAGGTATAGTAGATTAGTTAGTAAATTATGGAAAATGGGTCTTGGTCTAAAGACCCATTTAAATCTTCTTGGGCTGTAAAAAGCCCATGTATTTTTTTGTAGTTTAAATGTAAAATTTATACATATATTTAAAAATAAACCACATAATTTAAAGGAGGTGATAGAAAATGTCAAAATATGAAGAAGGTTCGGTGCTTCTATTATCATTATTGATAATGACTGTTTTATTTGTAATGGTTGCAGGTGCTTTAAGATCAGTAAATAATGAGATTAAAATAAGTAGTTATAATCAAGATAGAGTTAAGGCTAACTATATAGCAGAAGCGGGATTAGAGTTTGCTAAAGCTAAAGTTAGTGATAATAATATATGGAATAATAATAAGATAATCAAAGATTTCGGGGGCGGAAGGTTTACGGTAACTAAGAGTTTAACTAATAATCAATTAGATATTGTTAGTGAAGCAACATATAAAGAGATGACTAAAAAATTATCTTCCACTTATTTGTATAACTCAGATATTAATCAGACTTTCAAGTATTCGTTAGCTGCCAGAGGAGTTATTAACGTTAATAATAAAGCAACAATTATCGGAAATAGTCAAGGTGGAGATTTATATTCAAATGGGAATATTATTTTAGGAAATAATTCTACTTATTTTGATTGTAATATTAAGAGGAATCAAGCTGACGAATTCTTTTTAGATTTTGATATTATTGAATTGAAAGAGAAAGCAGAAGTTACTATAGCCAGTAATAATAATAGTCCAACAATCGATGGCTCGAAGGTTACATATAGTGATCATGATTTGAACTTAGCAAATAATTCAATTATTAACGGGAATGGAATTTTAATAGTCAATGGAGATTTAACGATTGAGAATGAAGTTAAAATTAATGTTGATGAAGATAACTCTGGGCAATTTAATAGTAAGTCTTTCGTAATAATCGTTACTGGTAATATAACTATTAAGAATAAATTTAATATGCGGGGATTACTATATTCCCAAGGTAGCATGAAAGACATAGACGGTAGTGCTGATATAGGTAATAAAGCGAAGGTTAGGGGAAGCATAATAGCCAATGAAGGTATAGAGATTAAAAACAAATTAGAACTTACATATGATAACTCTTATTTGGATACTTTCAGTTCTCATGGGATCAACTTAGGAGATGTAGTTAAAGAGTTAAGATTAATTAATTTTAGACCTCTTTTTTAAAGAGGTCTTATTTTTTTGGCTAATTTGCAGGATAATAATTCTATCAGAAGGAATTATAATATAAATTTGTATTTAAAAATATTTTATAATTAAATTATAAATGAAGTATTAGAGGAGTGAGAAGATGTTTAGATATCTAACAACAGGTGAATCACACGGAAAAGCAGTAACTGCAGTAATTGAAGGAGTACCAGCTAATTTAGAGATAAGACCAGATGATATCAATAAAGATTTAGCTCGCAGACAAGGGGGATATGGTCGCGGAGGAAGAATGAAGGTAGAGACAGACCAAGTCGAAATTTTGTCAGGTATTAGAGCAAAGAAGACTTTAGGTAGTCCGATTACATTTCAGATTAATAATAAAGATTGGGAGAATTGGCAGGAAATCTTGTCTCCGACAGGGGAAGGCGGTTATCATCAAGATGAGGTAGTGATTAAGAAGGACACTAAAATCAAACAGGTTAGGCCAAAAGTGACTAAGCCTCGACCTGGACATGCTGATCTAGCTGGAAGTTTAAAATATAATCAAGAAGATATTAGAAATATATTAGAAAGGGCTAGTGCTAGAGAGACAGTAGCAAGAGTAGCGGTTGGAGCGGTAGCTAAGAAGTTCTTGGAAGAGTTTGGGATTAAAGTAATTAGCCATGTAGTTGAATTAGGTGGTGTGAAAGCAGATAGCCAAGATTTAGACTACAAACAGATTGAGATGAAGGTAGATAATTCATTAGTTAGAACCCTTGACCAAGAAGCAGAAGAAGCAATGATAGCGAGGATAAAAGAAGCTAAAAAAGATGGCGATTCTTTAGGTGGGGTCTTTGAAGTAATAACTACTAAGCTACCAGTAGGCTTAGGTAGTCATGTACAATGGGATCGCAAGTTAGATGGAAGGTTAGCTCAGGCATTAATGAGTATTCAAGCGATTAAAGGAGTTGAAGTTGGTCTAGGCTTTGAAGCAGCTAGAAGACCTGGCTCACAAGTCCATGATGAGATATATTATGAGGATGGATTCAAACATAAGAGTAATAATGCTGGTGGATTAGAAGGTGGAATGACTAACGGTGAAGCTTTAAGGGTCAAAGCAGCGATGAAACCGATTCCAACCCTCTATCAACCGTTAGAATCAGTAGACTTAGCTACCAAAGAGAAATTTAAAGCTAGTGTAGAACGTTCCGATGTAACGGCAGTACCAGCAGCTGGAGTAGTTGGTGAAGCAGTAGTAGCTATTGAATTAGCTAAAGCTTGGTTAGAAAAGTTTGGTGGCGATAGTATAGAAGAGGTTAAGCGTAATTATCAGAGTTACTTAAAATACTTAAAACAGAGGTAATAGTAATGAAGAATATAATATTAATTGGATTTATGGGAACTGGGAAGAGTACAGTAGGTAAGAGGTTAGCAGATGAATTAGGGTTAAAGTTTATAGATTCTGATGAAGTAATTAAAGAAAGTGCTGGTTCTGAAATAGGTGAAATATTTGCTACCAAAGGTGAAGCGTACTTTCGTGATTTAGAAACGGAAGTAATTGCAGATTTAGGTCAAAAGAGTGATTTAGTAATCTCAACCGGTGGTGGGGCAGTACTTAGAGAGAAGAATGTAGAACTTTTAAAAGAACAAGGAATCGTTATCTTACTTAAAGCAGAACCAGAAGTTATTTTAGAGAGAGTCAGAGGAACGGATCGACCTTTATTGGCTGTGGCTGATCCGATAAAGGAAATCAAGAAGTTACTCACTAAACGCAAGAGTTATTATGATATTACTAAGCATAAGATTGATACTTCGAACTTAGAGGTTGATGAAGTTGTAAATAGAATCAAAGAGATTATGGATAATACATAGAAGATAAGGTGGTTAAATCCGATGGAACTGGTAAAAGTAGATTTAGGAGAGAGAAGTTATGAAATTAAGATAGGTAAAGGACTATTATCAGATTTAGATCAAGTCTTAGAAGAAATAGGATTTAAATTTAATAATAAAGTATTAATTATTACTGACGAGCGTGTTAAGAATTTATATGGTTTACAGATTACAGAAGTTATGGATAAATCAAAGTTTAACTTTAGATTAACATCTGTGCCTGAAGGTGAAGGCTCTAAAAGTCTAGAAATGGCACAAAAGTTATATGATGAAGCGGTAGACTTTGGTTTAGAGAGGGATTCATTGATTATAGCTTTTGGTGGTGGAGTAGTTGGAGACTTAGCTGGTTTTATAGCAGCAACTTATATGCGGGGTGTTCCATTTGTACAAGTACCCACTACGTTATTAGCTCAGGTAGATAGTAGTGTAGGCGGAAAAGTAGCCGTTAATCATGAAGCCGGCAAGAATTTAATTGGTGCGTTCTATCAACCGCAATTAGTTCTAGTTGACTTAGAAGTCTTAAATACTTTAGATCAGCGTGATATTCAATCTGGTTTAGCAGAGATAATTAAGTACGGAGTAATCTGGGATAAAGAATTTTTTAATTATCTTCAGGATAAGCAAGAAGCAATTAAGGGGTTAGATTTAGATGTTTTAGCAAAAGTCATCCAACGTTCCTGTCAGATTAAAGCAGAAGTAGTTGCTGAAGACGAAAAAGAATTAGGAATGAGAGCTATCTTAAATTATGGACATACTATCGGTCATGCTATTGAAGCCTTAAGCGGTTATGGCGAGTATCGCCATGGTGAAGCAGTAGCAATTGGGATGATTAGTGCCATGGAGTTAGCCCATCGATTAGATATGGTAACTAAAGATGAAGTTCAACGACAGAAAGAATTGATTATTAATCTAGGACTACCAGTTGAATTTGGCGATTTAAAAGTTAGCGATATTATTGCTAAGACTAAGCAGGATAAGAAAGTTAAAGATGGTAAAGTAAGATTTATCTTGCCAGAAAAGATAGGGGGAGTGAAGATAGTCAGCGAAGTTGACGAAGAGGTAATAGCTGAAGTTTTAAAGGAGCAATAGTTCAGGTCAAGGTTGAAGTTAAAAATAGAGTTTAGAAAAAGAATTAAAAGAGTATTTAGACACAGACTAACACAGACCAAGCACAGACTAAAATAAGGTTAAGAATAATAAAGTCTGAGAGATTTTTAAAATTTCAAATAAAAAGCCTTATATTTTTAATTACTATTGTTAGCAGTGACAGGAGGAGATAATGTGTACTTGATCATCCACGGTCCTAACTTAAACTTGTTAGGGGAACGCGAACCAGAAGTGTATGGTAAACTAACTTTAGATGACATTAATCAACAGTTAAAAGATTTAGCTTCTGAATTGGGAGTAGAATTAATGGTTGAACAGTATAATAGTGAAGGAGAGATAATTGATCGGATTCATCGAGCACGTAAAGAAGAGATAGATGGTTTGCTAATCAATCCTGGTGCCTATACTCATTATAGTATAGCCATTCGTGATGCAATTGCTGGAGTAGAAATTCCAGCAATAGAGGTTCATTTAAGCAATATATATCAAAGGGAAGAGTTTAGACATAAATCTGTAATAGCTCCAGTAGTAGAAGGGCAGATATCAGGATTGGGTTTAGATAGTTATTTATTAGGGTTAAGGGCGTTAGTTAATTTGTAGAGAGGAGTTAATCGAGATGAAAGAACGAATTAAATTAGTTAGAGAAGGATTAGATAAATTAGAAATCGACGGAATTTTAATTAATAATCCTCAGAATAGATATTATATGAGCGGTTTCACTGGTACTGCTGGGACTATCTTAATTACTAAGAAAGATGCCGTATTAATTACTGACTTTCGGTATACTGAGCAGGCTAAATCTCAAGCTAGTAATTATGAGATTGTAGAGCACGGAACTCCAAAGATAAAGGCTTTAAAAGCAGAGTTAGAACGATTAAAGATTAATAAATTAGGATTTGAAGCTAAGCAAGTAAGATACCAACAGTATCAAAGATACAAAGAGAAACTAGATGCTGTAGAATTAGTTCCTACAGAGAATGTAATTAAAGATTTACGAAAAATTAAAGATGAATCAGAAATAAAAGAGATTAAAAAGGCAGTTAAGGTTGCGGACCAGGCTTTTGAACATATTGTAGATTATATTAAACCTGGGATGACCGAAAAAGAGCTAAGCTTAGAATTAGAATACTTTATGAAGCAGCAGGGTGCTACTAAGAATGCTTTTGACTTTATTGTAGCTTCAGGCAAACGGGGGGCACTACCACATGGAGTTGCTACTGAAAAGAAGATTGCTAAAGGTGATATGATAACTTTTGATTTAGGCTGTATTTATAGTCATTATAATTCTGACTTAACGAGAACTATCATTTTAGGAGCAGCTCCAACAGAAAAACAAGAAGAGGTATATAATACTGTATTAGAAGCACAGTTAGCAGCTATAGAAGCTATTGAACCTGGTAAAACCGGAGAAGAAATAGACCAAGTAGCTCGTCAAATTATTGTAGATGCCGGATATGGAGATAATTTTGGTCATGGGCTAGGGCATGGAGTAGGATTGGAAGTTCATGAAGAACCTCGTTTAGCTAAGACTGCTGATGAAGAGCTAGAGGTTGGGATGGTAGTAACAGTAGAGCCAGGTATCTATCTTCCAGACTGGGGTGGAGTTAGGATTGAAGACATAGTAGTAGTTACTGAAGATGGCTGCGAAATTTTAACTTCGGTAGCTAAAGATTTAATCAGGGTTTAATACTATATTAAAAGCAGGAATCTACAAATATTATCTAGAATTAATTTAAATAATTGAAAATAATTAAGGAGGTATTGGATTATTGATTTCAACTAATGACTTTCAGACAGGACTAACTATTGAGTTAGATGGCGATCTCTATAAAATCGTCAATTACGATCATGTTAAACCGGGTAAAGGCGGTGCTTTCGTTCAGACTGAATTAAAGAATCTTGATACTGGTTCGACAATTACTAAACGATTTCGATCCGGGGAAAAAGTAAATAAGGCTTATATCGAAACTAAACCTTATCAATTCTTATATCGTAGTGGTGATAACTATGTCTTTATGGATAACGAAACCTATGAGCAGATTAATTTGAGTCAGGATAGATTAGGTCAAGCTACTGAATATTTAAAAGAGAATCAAGAAATCAAGTTAGAATTATATGAAGAAGAAGTAATCGGAGTTAATATTCCTGATACAGTAGAATTAGCAGTAGCTGATGCTCCGCCAGCGATAAGAGGCAATACAGTTTCGGGTGGTTCTAAGGTTGTAACTTTAGAGACAGGGGCAGAAGTAAAGGTGCCTCTTTTCATTGAAGCAGGAGATATCTTAAAGATAGATACTCGCAGCGGTGAATATATCGAACGAGTATAATTATATAAAGATTGACTAATCATTAAGGTGTGCTGAAATTTCAGCACACCTTATTTATTTTTATACTAGGAAATTATAATTTTAGCAGAATGCGGAATGAACGGCAAGTGGAAGAGGTATATTGACTTGTTCTTAAATAAAATAATTAAATTTCTTTGCATATTTTTACCAAAAGATTAATATGAATTATAGAGAGGTGGTTAACTTATGGCTAATAGAATTCAAAAAGAGATATTGCCTGTCCTAGCAAATAGTTTAAGAAGGATAATAGAGAGAATAGATCTTAAAATTCTAAGTCAGATAGAAGAGATTCGATTAAGAGTTAATCAACCGTTAATCTTAAATCTGAATAAAAGAGAGGTTATGTTAACCAAAAGAAGCGAGGTGACCTCTGAGCCTAAACAAGCTTATCATACTACGCAACATGATTTACAACAGACAATGAATATAATGACTCAGAATTCTCTTTATGCTCTAGAAGAAGAGTTAAAAGAAGGTTATTTAACATTAAAAGGAGGACATCGAGTTGGTTTTGTAGGGAGAGTGATATCAAATTCAAACAAGATTGAATTAATTAAAGATTTTTCAGGCCTAAATATTAGAATTTCACAGGAGATTATAGGGGCAGCAGATTCAATAATCAAGAAACTTATCTTTAATAGAGAGAGGGTATATAATACTTTAATAATTTCACCTCCTCAGTGTGGTAAGACAACCCTTTTGCGAGATATAATTAGACAATTAAGTAACGGGATACCGCAATTAAATTTTTCAGGGTTAAAAGTAGGAGTGGTAGATGAACGAGGTGAATTAGGTGGAACTTATCAAGGTATAGCTCAGAACCAATTAGGGATTCGTACTGACCTATTGGCTAACTGTCCTAAATCAGAGGGTATGCTGTTATTAATTCGGTCTATGTCGCCAGAAGTAATCATCACTGATGAAATAGGTAGTCAAAAAGATGTCCAGGCTATCAAAGAAGCAATTAATGCTGGCGTTAAGATCATAACTTCAGTTCATGGTCAAGACTTGAATGAAATTAAGGAGCGACCAAACTTAAAAGAACTATTAAAACATACCTTCTTCAAACGTTTCATTATTCTTAGTAGACGAAGAGGGCCAGGGACGATAGAAAGAGTACTTGGGGTCAATGAAGAAGAAATTAGATTTAAAAGAAGAAAGGGATGCATATGATCAAGATTTTAGGCAGTGTAATGATTGTTATAGCCAGTAGCTGGCTTGGTTTTTTAAGTGCGAAGCAATTAATTTTAAGGGTTAAACAGTTGCAGGAGTTACAGTTAGCTTTTCAGCTTTTAGAAGCAGAAATTATGTATGCAGCAACACCTTTACCTCAAGCCTTAAAGCGAGTGGGAGAAAAGATTAATCTCCCAATAGCCCAACTCTTTATTAATTGCACAGAAATTTTACAAGAAAATATTGGGGTAACTGCAGATCAAGCCTGGCAACAGGCAGTGAAAGAAGTAAGAACTCAAACAGCTTTAAAATTAGACGATCAAGAAGTGCTGATTAATTTCGGTAAACATTTAGGTAAGTCTGATCGTGAACATCAAAAGAAGAATTTGCAGTTAGCCCAAAAGCAGTTAAAGCTAGCAATTAAGGATTCATTGGCTATTAAAGATGCTAAAGTAAAACAACGGCGTTATTTAGGGGTTTTAGGGGGGTTAGTAGTAGTTATCTTACTTTACTAAGAAAGAATTTGGTTTGGTGGAAGGAGCGGGATAGATGAATGTAGATTTAGTATTTAAGATTGCCGGTTTAGGAATCTTAATCTCTATCTTTAATATAGTTTTAGAGCAGGCAAATAAAGAAGAACAAGCGGAAATGTTAACTTTAGTAGGGGTAATTATTGTTTTAATGATTGTAATTAGGCTAATTAATGACTTATTTACTAATGTAAGACAGATATTTGGGTTTTGATGGGGTAGGTGGTTAGATGGAGATTATTCAGATAGTAGGATTGGGCTTGTTAGCTACTATTTTAATAATCTTAGTTAGAGAAAAAGAACCAGAATTTGCTCTCCAACTAAGCTTAGTTGTAAGTATTCTAATCTTTGGATTAATGCTGACTAAGATTATAGCGATCATAGATTTTTTACGTAATTTAGCCTTAAAGGCCAATATTAACCTTATATATTTAGATACTATCTTAAAGGTGATTGGGATAGCATATATTGCAGAATTTGGGGCAGCAATCTGTCGTGACGCTGGAGAAGGAGTAATTGCTTCTAAAATAGAGTTTGCTGGTAAAGTATTAATTATGGTATTGGCTATTCCGGTAATGTTAGCAATTTTAGAATCTGTTATGCAATTACTACCGTAAAAGCTTTAGATATTAAAGGTGTGAGTTAGTTGAAGAAGAGTAAGTTAAAGAAGTTAAGCTTAATTATCATAATTTTAATTATGGTCTGTCAAGTCACTACTATTCAAGCTTTAGGAGAAGAAAAGGAAGAATTTTCACTTCAAAATAAAAAAGAAGAATTAATTAATGAACAGTTAAACAAATTAGATTTAAGTGAAATAAAAGAACAGATAAATAAATTAAATAGAGATACTGGGGAATACTTACCTAAATTAAGACTAGAAGATGTAATAGATCTCTTTACTAATCAAGAGGTTGAGTTAAAATTAAAAGCAATCATTCAAGGCTTATTGCGTTATCTATTTAAGGAGATAGTAATTAACTTTAGATTATTAGGCAAGTTAATTATTTTAGCAGTAATTGCTGCTGTATTGAAGACATTTCAAAACTCTTTTGCTGAACAAGGAATAAGTCGCTTAGTCAATAGTATAGTCTATTTAGTCTTAGTAATTGTTGCTCTGAACTCGTTTAAAGTTGCAATTAATGTTGGAGAACAGGCTATTGATGATATGGTTAGCGTAATGCAGGCTATCTTACCTCTATTATTGACGCTACTAGTAGCAGTAGGTAATATTACTTCTGCAGCTCTCTTTCAACCCATTACATTCTTAATCGTTAATCTATTAAGTGTATTAATCAAAAATATTACTTTTCCAATGTTATTATTTTCAGCCGGATTAGCAGTAGTCAATAATATTTCTGATAATTTTAATATATCTGGACTAGCTAAATTAATTAGAGAAATTAATGTAGGACTATTAGGAGCATTTTTAACTCTTTTTATTGGCGTCTTAATTGTACAAGGAACAGCAGGGGCAGTTGGAGATGGAGTAACAATTCGAACAGCCAAATATTTAAGTGGGGCCTTTGTGCCAGTAGTCGGTGGTATCTTTGCTGATGCTTTAGATATGGTAATTGGTGGTTCGCTCTTAATTAAGAATGCATTAGGGATTTTAGGAGTAGTCATTATCTTTTTATTCTGTAGTTTCTCTCTTTTAAAGATAGTAGCATTAATCTTCATTTATAAGTTTGCTAGAGCTGTCATTCAACCGATTAGCGATTCGAGAATAGTAGCCTGCCTTGATGACTTAAGTAATAGTCTAATTATGGTCTTTGCTGCGGTTCTTTCAGTATCATTGATGTTCTTTATAATGCTTACTATTTTAATTGGAATAGCAAATATGACAGTAATGTTGAGGTGAGATAGATGCTAACTTATTTGGAAGTTTGGATTGAAAATTTGGTAGTAATTGTACTCTTAACCTCTTTAGTGGAGATGTTATTGCCTAAGAGTCATTTGGAAAAATATACAAGAGTAGTACTAGGTCTATTTATTTTAATAGCAGTCTTAAATCCATTGCTTAATCTTTTTAATACTAACTATAACTTAAATCAGATTACTGAGTTATTGACAGTTAGCAGCAAAGAAGAACCTAAGATGTCTAAAATTATGGAACGAGGTAAAGCCTTACAAGTAACAAATCAGAGCAAAGCAGAACAGAATTATAAGAGGCGGCTTGCTAGGCAGATTTCAGCACTATTAGCATTTGATAAAGACTTGCCATCAACTGTTGTTAATATTAAGTTAAAAGAGAATCATCAAATTGCTAATATATTAATTAAAGTAAAGAATGAAGATAATTCACAACTAGATGATTTTAAAGGGGTTAAACCTATTAAAATAAACAAGGTTGATATTCAAAAAGAAAGAACGGTTAAATCGAATGCCCAAAAAAATGAGAAAGATTCTTCTTTAAAAATAGCTAGTAAGGAAATAAAAGAAAGAGTAGCTAATTTTTATGGCTTAGATAGTGATCAAGTTATAGTTCAGGCGGAGTAATTTAGTCTGGAGGGATAAAATGGCTAATAATGAGAAAGAAAAGATTACTAAGATATTTAATAGTGACATATTTAATAATATGAATACGAAGTTAGTAAGACGTTTATTTATTTTAATTTTTGCTGGGATCCTATTTATTATGTTAGGGAATTTAGTAGATTCAGACCAATCATCAGAGTTTAAATCTCCGCAACTTAATTCTAATCAAAAAAATACAACAATAGATATGAAAGGCTATCAACAAGCAAGTCCAGAGGTAGTGATGGAAGAGAAATTACGAAGAGTTTTAAGTAATCTTTCCGGGGTTGGTAAGGTAGTAGTAGATATAACCTTAGATACAGGGTCTGAATATCTATATGCTAAAAATAACGACTTTTCAAAACAGATAACCAATGAAGAAGCTACTGATGGAGGGGAACGGAGAATAGAGCAGAAAGATCAACAGCAAGAAGTAGTTATTATTCGTCGCAGTGATGGTAGTGAAAAAGCTGTAGTGCGTAAAGAAATCAAACCAAAAATCAAGGGGGTATTAGTAGTAGCTCAAGGAGCAGAGTCATCTTATGTTAAAGCAGATTTGGTTTCGGCAGTTAAAGTTGGATTAGGAGTACCGGCATATAAAATAGTAATATTACCAATGAAAAGGTAGGTGTAAAGATGTCAATTATTTTAAAGAAAAAGTTTGTTTGGTTTTTAGTATTGATGTTATGGGTGGGTATGTTGTCAGCAATTATTATTTATAATACTGATAATACAGTACCAGTTAATAATTCTGACATCAAAAAAGTTAAAGAAGAAGGAAGTTTAGAGCAAAAGATGAAATTAGTAGATCAGAAAGTAGTCAGTGTAGCTAAAGTTAACGAAAAAGCAGAGGAAGATCAGAAGAATTTCTTTGTAGAATATAGGTTAGAAAGAGATAAGATTCGAAGTGAACAAGTAAATCTATTAAGAGAGATGATTAATAACCCTAATTCAAACCAAGATTTAAAGAGTCGTGCGCAAAATAGGTTATTAAATTTAACTAAGGACTTAGAAAAAGAGATGGAAATTGAGAGTTTAATTAGAGCGAGAGGTTATAAAGATGCAATTGCCTATATTCACCAAAATTCTGTAGATATTATTATTGCTACTAAAGGATTAGAAAAGAAAGATGTAGCTAAGATTGGTGATATAGTGGCTAAAACTACAGACTTAGGACTAGAAGATATAACGATTATTGAGAAAAAGGATTAGTGAAAAAATTGACAAAAGGGTTAAAAGAATATATAATTATAAAATAAGACTATCCTACTCAGGTTATAAATATACAAACCTGAGTTTTTTTATAAATTATTATCATAATTAAGATAGCTTAAAAAAGAGGATTTTATAGTTAATTCTAGAAATAATATTAGGAGAATAATAGGAGGGAGTAGAATGTCAAAACAGGTTAAAATAACAGATACTACGTTACGCGATGCACACCAATCTTTATGGGCAACGCGGATGAAGACGGAGGATATGTTACCTATAGTAAGTAAACTAGATGAAGTTGGCTATCATTCTATGGAAGTGTGGGGTGGTGCAACTTTTGATGTTTGTATGCGGTATTTAAAAGAAGACCCTTGGGAAAGGTTAAGATTATTAGATAAATATTTTCAAAAGACTCCGTTACAGATGCTGTTGAGAGCACAGAATGTTGTCGGTTATAAGCATTATCCAGATGATGTAGTAAGAAAATTTGTTGAGAAAGCGGCAGAAAATGGGATCGATATTTTCAGAATCTTTGATGCTTTAAATGACGTTAGAAATATGAAAACTGCTTTAGAAGCAGTGCAAGAGACTGATGCTCATGCACAAGCTACAGTAGTATATACGGTGAGTCCTGTACATACTATTGATCATTATGTGGATACAGCAGTAAAGTTGAGAGATATGGGTGCGGACTCTATCTGTATTAAGGATATGGCAGGATTATTGAAGCCATATAGAGCTTATGAGTTAGTAACTGCTTTTAAGGAAAAGTTAGATATTCCTATTCAGTTACATAGTCACTATATTGGTGGTTTAGCGATGCCTACTTATGTTAAGGCTATAGAGGCAGGGGTTGATGTAATAGATACCGCTACTGCTTCGTTGGCTTTTGGTTCGTCACAACCGCCGGTAGAAACGATGACTGCCATCTTAAGTGATACTGAATATAATACAGAGTTTGATTTGGATCTCTTATTTGATATTGATCGTTACTTTGAACAAGTGAGAAGAAGAAGAGGATTTGAAAGAGGAGTTACTAGGATTACTGATATGCAGACTTTTTCTCATCAGGTTCCTGGTGGTATGATCTCTAACTTGGTTTCGCAGTTAGAACAGCAAAATTCTTTGGATAGAATCCATGATGTTTTAAATGAGATTCCACGAGTAAGAGAAGAATTAGGCTATCCACCATTAGTAACACCGACTAGTCAGGTAGTAGGTGTGCAGGCGGTATTTAATGTTCTATTAGGCGAAAGATATAAGACTATTCCAGATGAGGTTAAGTCTTATATTAGAGGAGAATATGGAAGACCACCAGCAGAAATAGATCCTGAAGTTAAGCAGATGGCTATTGGAGATGAAGAGCCGATTACTTGTCGACCGGCCGACTTATTAGATCCAATGTTAGATAATATTAAGGATGAAGTAGAGCAGTATGTAGAAAAAGAAGAAGATTATATTTCATATGCTCTATTCCCACAAGTTGGTTTGAAGTTTTTGAAGGAAAGACAACAAGATAAAGATATATTTGGGGAAAATGGTCAAGAAGAAGTTATAGAGGAGGAAGAAGAAATGAATTTAGGTGAGATTAAAGAATTACTTAAGATCTTAAATGACACGGATATTTCTGAAATTAATTTAGAGACTGATGATACGAAAGTAAATATTAAGAAAGGTGGTGCAATAGTGCAAGAAGCTGCTCAAGTTGCTGCTCCGGCTCAAAATCAAGTGCAGACTCAAGCAGAAGTAAAGCCGCAGCAACAAGAAGTAGCAGAAGCTGAGGAAAGTAAAGAAGCAGAAATTGCTGATGGAGAGACTATTGATGCACCGATGGTAGGTACTTTTTATCGAGCACCAGCACCAGATGCGGATCCATTTGTAGAGGTAGGAGATGTAATTGAAGAAGGCGAAACGCTCTGTATTATTGAGGCAATGAAATTAATGAATGAAATTGAGGCTGACTTCAAACTTAAAATAGTTGATATTTTAGTAGAAGATGCAGAACCAATCGAATATGGGCAACCATTATTCTTAGTAGAAAAGTTATAAATTTCAGCTAGCAGATGATATAGAGAGGTTGTGATATGATGTTTGAGAAAATTTTAATTGCAAATCGAGGCGAAATAGCTTTAAGAATTATTAGGGCATGTAAAGAGATGGGGATTAAGACGGTAGCTGTTTATTCAGAAGCTGATAAAGAAGCGTTGCATGTTAGGTATGCCGATGAAGCTTATTGCATCGGCCCAGCTTCTTCTAATAAGAGTTATTTGAATATACCTAGTATTATGGCAGTAGCTGATATAGCAGAAGTAGATGCTATTCATCCAGGTTATGGTTTCTTATCTGAAAATGCTTATTTTGCTGAAGTATGTGAAACCTGTGATATTAAGTTTATAGGGCCTTCGGCAAGAAATATGGAAAAGATGGGTGATAAGTCAGTAGCACGAGAAACTATGATTGATGCTGGAGTTCCTGTTGTTCCAGGAACTGAAGGTGGTTTAGAAGATAAAGATGAAGCTGTTGAAGTAGCTGAAGAGATCGGTTATCCAGTAATTGTTAAAGCTGCTTTTGGTGGTGGAGGTCGTGGAATGAGAGTAGCCCATAATAAAGATGATTTGGTGCAAGCTATTCAAACAGCTAGTGCTGAAGCAGAGGCTGCTTTCGGTAATGCAGAAGTCTACCTAGAAAAGTATATAGAAGAGCCACGGCATATTGAATTTCAGATTTTAGCTGATGAACACGGTAATGTGATTCATTTAGGAGAGCGTGACTGTTCTATCCAAAGAAGACACCAAAAAGTAATAGAAGAAGCACCATCGCCAGCTTTAGATTCTGAATTAAGAGAAGCTATGGGGCAGGCAGCAGTTAAGGCTGCTAAGGCAGTTAATTATAGTAATGCTGGTACTGTTGAATTTTTATTGGATAAACATAATAATTTTTATTTTATTGAAATGAATACTAGAATTCAAGTTGAACACCCAGTAACTGAATTAGTTACTGGTATTGATTTGATTAAAGAACAGATTAAGGTTGCTACTGGTGAAGAATTAGCATATAACCAAGAGGATGTTGAAATTGAAGGTGCCGCTATTGAATGTCGGATTAATGCTGAAGATCCTTATAAGGACTTCAGACCTTCCCCTGGTAAGCTAGAAGAGTATCTAGTTCCTGGTGGATTAGGAGTTAGAGTTGATAGCTGTGCTTATCCTGGGTATTTAATTCCACCTCATTATGATTCAATGGTAGCGAAGTTAATTACTTGGGGAGCTAACCGTGAAGAAGCTATTAGTAGGATGTTAAGAGCCTTAGATGAGTATGAGATTTCTGGAATTCAGACGACGATTCCTTTTCATAAAATAGTCTTAAATAATGCATTCTTTAAACGTGGAGAGTTTTATACTAACTTTATTCAGCGTAGAATTATAAATGAGTTAGATTAACATTTATAGTTAGTGTCTATAATATATTTAAGATGAACTCTGTAAAACACCTAGGAGGTGGAGGTTATGACTAATAACGAACAAGATGTAGGAACAGTCAGAATTGCCAATGAAGTAGTAGGGATTATTGCTGGTTTAGCTGCCACTGAGGTTGAAGGAGTAGCTGGTATGAGTGGTGGACTTGCCGGGGGTATTGCTGAAATGTTAGGAAAGAAGAACCTATCTAAAGGTGTTAAAGTTGAGGTTGGTGAAAAAGAAGCAGCTATTGATTTATATGTAATTATGGAATATGGGGTTAAGATTCCTGATGTTGCTTGGCAGATTCAAGATAATGTTAGACAGGCTATTGAAGATATGACAGGTTTAGCAGTAGTTGAAGTGAATGTACATGTACAAGGTGTTAATTTTGGAAATGAAGTTGAAGAGGAAGAAGAAGAGGCAGAAGAGACTAGAGTGAGATAAGAATAAATAACTAACCCTTAATCAGATGATAAGGGTTAGTTATATTTTTACTTTGGAAAGGGGATTTTAAATGCAAGTTTTAGATAGAATTATCATTGTGATCTTTGCAATTCTTTTAATGTTTGTTTCCTTAGTAATGATGTTATCAACTTTCGAATTAATCCCCCAAGAATACATAACTAATCTTATATATCAAAATTATGGTCAAATAGAAATGGGAATTGTTGGATTAATCTTTTTCATAATAGCAATTCGAATTCTTAGGTCATTAGTTCGTGGTAATGATCATAATAGAAATGCTATAGTTCGAGAAAATAGTTTAGGACAAGTTCGTCTTTCTTTGTCAGCAATCGATGCTTTAGTTAGAGAAGTAGTTACTAAAACAAGGGGAGTTAAAGAGCTTGAATCTAGGTTAAGGGTCAATGAAGAAGGACTAATTATCTTTTTAGAAGTAGTTGTAACTCCTGATATTAATATTCCTGAATTAACAGAAGACCTACAAGAACAGATTAGGGAATATTTAGGTCGTACAACTGGAGTTGTAGCTAATAATATAGAGATTTTAGTCGATAATATTGCTCAAGATTCAAATTTAAGAGTAGAGTAATAAGAGGTGGTAAACAATGCCAAATGAAAATTTCGTAAAGTTTTTAGAGTTTCTTTATGAGAATAAAGGTAGGATTTTAGGAGCCTTCTTAGGACTTTTATTCAGCATCTTCTTTATTTATTTAGGTTTTATCTTAACAGTCTTTATCTTTCTATCTATCTTTGCTGGTTATTATATTGGTAAGCGATATGATCAGAAAGAAGATTTTCGTGATATAATTGATGATATTTTACCACCTAATAGGTAGTTGAATTTAATTATAATCGCCACCTAGAGTTAGGTGGTTTTTGTATGTTTTAAAGATAAGATGTTAAACTATTAATATAGGGTTGATACATAATAAAGTACTAACGTCTAAAAATGCTGCGTTAATTATGCTTAATACCCAATTATGAAATTAGCTTAATTAATACCTTGGTTATAATCAATTGATTCTTTAATATGACTCTAAGGAGGAAGAAAGATGACTAAAGAATATAATAGACATAAGAGTAGAGAAGTTGCGCTACAGACATTATATCAAATCGATATTAATGAAGAGGGATTAGATGAAAATTTAGCAATGTTAGTTGATAGAATTGGTGAGGAGAGATTAACAGGTGCATTTTTAGAAAAATTAATTGTTGGTACATATCAGAATTTAGATACTATTGATGAAAAGCTAAATGAAAGTGCTGAAGGATGGAAAGTAAGTAGAATGGGAGTGATTGACCGCAATATTTTACGGTTAGCAGTTTATGAAATATTATATTGTGATGATATTCCAATTGAGGTTTCAATTAATGAAGCGGTAGAGTTAGCAAAAGGTTTTGCTACTGATAAGTCGTCGTCTTTTATTAATGGTGTGTTAGGAAAAGTAGTAAGGGAATAGGAGGCGGTGTTTATGGGAGCTATTTTAGGAATTGATACTAGCAATTATACAACCTCTGTAGCTATTATGAATGAAAAAGGTAACTTAATAGCTGAAGCGCGTAAATTACTTCCGGTTGAAGAAGGTGAGCGAGGTTTACGTCAATCAGAGGCTGTTTTTAAACATATAGAACATTTCCCACAGGTAATCAAAGAATTAGAATTTGGTGGCTTTAAAGAAGAGGATTTAATTAAAGTGGTAGTGAGTACTCGACCGCGTAGTGATATTGATTCTTATATGCCTGTTTTTAGGGTAGGAGAGAGTCATGCGAAGAGTATTGCTGAATTATGGCAAGTTCCTATCCAAGAAGTATCACACCAAGAGGGACATTTAATGGCTGGGTTGTGGTCAGCCAGTGGACCAAAAAGCAGAAAGTTTCTAGCAGTTCATATTTCAGGAGGTACTACGGAAATATTAATAGTAAGTAGAGATGATAATACCTTCAAAGTTGATAAATTAGGGGCAGCGGTTGATTTACATGCAGGACAATTTGTTGATAGAGTAGGGGTTGCTTTAGGGCTTAATTTTCCAGCTGGACCTGATTTAGAAAAATTAGCTCAAAGAGGAGAAGAAGGAGCAATAATTATACCTTCGTCAGTAGATGGGTATAATATTAGTTTTTCTGGACCTAATTCAGCAGCAATGCGTGCTATTGAAAATAATAAAAAGCCAGCGGATATTGCTTTAGCGGTACAAAGCTGTATTGCTAAGGCATTAGAAAAGGTGTTAAGGCGAAGCTTAAAAGAGCAAGAGATTAATGATATCTTAATTGTGGGGGGAGTGGCAGCTAATAATTATTTAAGAATGAGGTTAAAGAAGCGGCTAGAGCATCCAGCTGTTGGTGCTAAACTATTCTTTGCTGACCCTAAATTTAGTAGTGATAATGCTATAGGAGTTGCTGCATTAGGATTAAGTAGTGATATTATATTTTAAGCTTTGTATATTTTTAGGCTTTTGTAAGATAGGAGAATTTTCTAAAAATTATTAAAATGAAAAGGTATTTTTCTATGGGTTGGAGAATAAGTAATATAGTGAGGCCTTTTACTTTAAATACAATTAAAGTAATATTTAACCACGAAATTAATATAGGTCTTACTAATAAAATACTTATTTGGAGGGATTTTTTAATATGTCGGTTGCAGCTGAAGGATCTACAAATGAAACTTTGATTTTAGATGGTAGTGCAAAGTCCAAAGAGATTCAAGAGGAGATTAAGGTAGAAGTAGAGAAATTAAAAGAAGAGGAAGGTGTTGTTCCAGGTTTATCTATTCTTTTTGTTGGTGATAATCCAGCTTCGGCATCTTACGTAAGACATCAGCAGCGGATTTGTGAAAAAGTAGGCTTTAATTCAAATGTAGTTAATTTACCAGAGGATATTTCTGAAGAAGAATTATTAGCAGAATTAGATAAGTTAAATAATGATGATTCGGTTAATGGCATTCTAATTCAGTTACCTTTACCAGACCAGATTGATGATGATAAGGTAATTAGAGCGATTAATCCAGACAAGGATATTGATGCTTTTCATCCATATAATATTGGTGAATTAGTTATTGATGGAGATGCTTATGTGCCTTGTACTCCGTATGGAGTTATAGAGCTTTTTGATAGATATGATATTGATGTTAAAGGTAAAGATGTAACAGTTGTTGGACATAGTAATATCGTAGGTAAACCGATGGCACTCTTATTATTAAACAGAAATGCTACAGTATCTGTTTGTCATATTGATACTAAAGATACTGCTAGTTATACTAAAGAATCTGATATCGTTATCGTTGCGGCAGGGGTACCTAACTTAATTACAGCAGATATGGTTAAAGAAGGTGCAATTGTTATTGATATCGGTATTAATGAAGTAGACGGCAAGATTGTTGGCGATGTTGACTTTGAAAATGTGAAAGAGAAAGCAAGTGCAATTACTCCAGTTCCTGGTGGAGCAGGTCCGATGACTATTGCAAAGTTATTACAGGGCACGCTTGAATCTTGTAAGAGAATGTTAAATGAGTAATTAATGAAGGTTATTAAATAAAAAGGAGTTGCTCAACTATCCTATGCAGCAAAAGGTAATAACAGTAACTGAATTAACAAAATATATTAAAGATAAGTTAGAGAATGATGAATTACTTAGCAACCTATTGATTGCTGGTGAGATATCTAATTTTCATCATCATGGTTCCGGGCATATGTATTTTACACTCAAAGATAAAAAGACACAGATTAATAGTGTTATGTTTAAGAGTGCCAATCAACGTCTACAGTTTGAACCAGAAGATGGAATGAAGATATTAGCAACCGGTTATGTAAGTTTATATGAACCACGAGGGCAGTATCAGTTATATGTGCAGAGCTTACAGCCTGATGGCATTGGGGCTTTGCACATTGCTTTTGAACAGTTAAAAGAACGTTTACAAAAGGAAGGGCTTTTTGAGGAGGAGCATAAGCAGGAGTTACCAAAGCTTCCACAAAAGATCGGAGTCATTACCTCTCCTACAGGTGCTGCTGTTCGTGATATTCTATCAGTTATTAAGAGACGATTCTCTGGAGTCTCAATTTTGATTGCTCCAGCTACGGTACAAGGTGAAAGAGCAGTTCCTACTTTAGTAGACGCTTTAGAGCGTTTAAATGCTCGGGAGGATATAGATGTCATAATTATTGGTCGCGGTGGAGGTTCTTTAGAAGATCTGTGGGCTTTTAATGAGGAGGAACTAGCACGAGCAATCTTTAACTCTAATACTCCTGTTATATCGGCTGTAGGTCACGAAACTGATTATACTATTTCTGATTTTGTGGCCGATTTGAGAGCACCGACTCCATCGGCAGCAGCAGAATTAGTAATTTCTAATCAGGAAGAATTAGCAAGATATTTGAATCGATTAAATAATAATTTAAAACAAAGCATGAAGCAGAAGTTGAAAAATTTACGTAATAAAGTGAATAATTTAACTCAAAGACGTGTATTGCTAGAGCCAAAGCGTCAATTGCAGGATTCACAACAGAGAGTAGATGAACTAGAGGCGAGATTAATCAATAAGATACAGAGTCGTTTAGATTACTTACAAGAGAAATTTCAGACTCAAGCTGGAAAGTTAGATAGTATGTCTCCTTTGAAAGTATTAAGGAGGGGTTATAGCTATTGTCAAAAAGTTGGTCAAGACCAAGGAATAACTTCTGTAAACGAAGTAGATCCTGGTGAAGAGTTAGAGATGGTTTTAAGTGATGGTAAAATTAAATCTCGAGTACTAAGTATAGATAACGAACAGGTTGTGAAGAAATAACTTTATTTTTTTACTTGTTAAAATAACTGACTTATGTTATTATTGATATATGTAAAATAAATAATTTGTTATTATCCGAATGATTATTGCAGGAGAAAAGCTTATGCTTTACCGAAGAGGCAAAAAATTAAGATATTACCAGACTTGATTTTGAAACTTTCAGGTTAAAAACTGTAATATGACGGACCTCTGGAGAGACTCAAACCAATTTTGAGCACCGAAGGAGTAACTAGATTTATATCTAGGTAATCTCTCAGGTAAAAGGACAGAAGGTAGATGGTAGAGGTATTCATCTATTTTTAGGCTTTCAGAGGTTTAGGTTAATTTTAACCTGAACCTTTTTTCTATTTTAAGAGAAGGGAGTGGATAATTTTAATAATTAGATTGAAATTTAAAGTGAGATGAGTATAGAGAAGAAGAGAGAAATAGCAACTTATAGGCAATGATGATTATAATAATAATTACTAAGATAATTAAGTATAACTAGGAGGTAGAGTAATGGAGCAGATAGAAAGTTTACTTGGACAATTAAGTGGGATAGTTTGGGGACCTATCTTAATTGCCTTATTAGTAGGAACAGGTATTTGGGTTACTTTTAGAGTTAAATGGTTACAGATAAGTAAATTAGGAGAAGCTATTGCTATTATTATGGGTAAATATGATGACCCCGAGGATGAAGGAGAGGTAAATCACTTCCAGGCTTTAAGTGCAGCCTTATCAGCAACGATTGGTACCGGTAATATTGCTGGAGTAGGTACAGCAATTGCTGTTGGAGGACCAGGAGCTGTATTTTGGATGTGGGTTACTGCACTTTTTGGTATGGCGACTAAATATGCTAGTTGTTTATTAGCTCAAGAATATAGAGTTGTTCATGAAGATGGGTCTGTTAGTGGGGGACCTATGTATTACTTAGAGAAAGGTTTAGGTCAAAAATGGTTAGCGACAGCATTTGCTATTTTTGCTGCTTTAGCGTCATTTGGGATCGGTAATATGGTACAAGCTAATTCGGTTGCTGAACCTCTACAGGCTTCTTTTGGAGTGCCGAAAGGAGTTACAGGGGTCTTATTAGCGATATTAGTGGGAATGGTGATTGTTGGTGGTATTAAAAGAATCGGTAAAGTAGCTAGTAAGATTGTACCTTTTATGGCGGTTGTTTATGTTTTAGGTGCTTTAGGTGTATTATTAGCCAATGCATCAGAGATTCCAGCTGCTTTAGCTTTTATTTTCAAGCAAGCATTTAATCCAACTGCTGCAGTTGGAGGTTTTGCCGGAGCTGCTGTTCTACAGACTTTAAGAATGGGAGTAGCACGAGGAGTCTTCTCTAACGAAGCAGGTTTAGGTAGTGCACCAATGGCACACGCGGCTGCTAAGACAAAAGAGCCGGTACGAGAAGGTCTAGTGGCTATGTTAGGGCCAATGATTGATACATTGATTGTCTGTACTATGACCGCGCTAGTAATTGTAGTTACTGGAGCTTGGGAAACAGGACAGACTGGTGCTGAATTAACAGCAACTGCATTTAACAAAGGTTTACCAGGACCAGGAGGCTGGATCGTTTCATTTGGAATTATATTCTTTGCCTTTTCAACAGCTATAAGTTGGTCTTATTATGGTGACCGTTGTGTAGGTTATCTCTTTGGTCAAAAAGCAATAAATATCTACCGTTGGATCTATATCTTAGCATTACCAGTTGGAGCAACTGTTAAGTTATCCTTAGTGTGGGCTATAGCTGACGTGGCTAACGGATTAATGGCCTTCCCTAACTTAATCGGTATTTTAGGTTTATCAGGAGTAGTAGTTAAGATGACAAAAGATTATTTTCAGCGGAATAAAGGCATTACCCAGGAAATTTAACTTAAAACTTATTTAGCCCTCTATTTATAGAGGGTTTTTCTTTTTTCATAATATTTACTAAAAAAACACTTATTCCTAATTTGAGTTAGGGTATACTATGACTAAGCTAATAAAATCAGTATTTTGCAGGTAATACACGTTTAATGTAGAAATAAATTAAGTGGTATGGATATTAACGTTAAATAGTAAGAAGGAGTTGTATTTATGTCTAAAGAGGAAAGTTCATTTGAAGAAGCTTTAGAGGAATTAGAAGGAATCGTTAATAAACTAGAGACTGGTGAGTTAAGTTTAGAAGACTCTTTAACAGAGTTTGAAAAAGGAGTTAAGCTTTCTAAATTCTGTTCTCAGCGTTTAGAGCAGGCAGAACAGAGGGTAGAGATGATTATTGAGAATGAAGCAGGTGACTTAGAAGTACAACCTTATAATTTGGAGCAGAAAGGGGCAGAATAATGGATATCACAGATTTTCTTGTAACTAAAGCGGAAATGGTCAACCAAGCTTTAGTTAATTATTTGCCATCTAAAGATGCAAAGCCTAAAACATTAAATGAAGCAATGCATTATAGTGTATTAGCTGGTGGAAAGCGGTTAAGACCTATTTTAACGTTAACGGTAGCTAATTCATTATTTAATATAGAAGAAAAGAAAGTACTACCAGCAGCTGTAGCTATTGAATTCGTACATAATTATTCCCTTATCCATGATGATCTGCCTTGTATGGATGATGATGACTATCGACGAGGGAGGTTAACAAATCATAAGGTATTTGGGGATGCAATTGCTGTTTTAGCAGGTGATGCCTTACTAACTTATGCCTTTGATCTTTTAACAGAATTAGAAGAAGATTTTACTCCTAGTCAAGTAATTCAGGTAATTAAGGAAGTTTCACAAGGTGCAGGTTATCAAGGGATGGTAGGTGGACAAGTTGCTGATATTATTGCTGAAGGAAAAGAGATAGGGACGAAAGATTTAGAATATATTCATAATCATAAAACTGGTGCTTTATTAAAGGCATCAGTAAGATCGGGAGCAATCTTAGGTGGGGCTAGTGGTAAAGAGTTGACTGCTCTAACAACTTATGCAACGAATATAGGGTTAAGCTTTCAAATCGTTGATGATATCTTAGATGTGGTTGGTGATGAGGAGAAATTAGGAAAAGATATAGGTAGTGATATAGGAAGAGATAAAGCTACTTTTCCTAGTTTATATGGCTTAGAGAGATCAAAGAAATTGGCTAAAGAGAATATTAATGAAGCTAAAGAAGTGCTTCAAATTTTTGGTGATAAGGCTAAACCTTTATTTGAACTGGCTGATTATATTATTGCACGTGATTATTAATCTATAATTTAGGATGGTTTGGTATGACTTTACACGATATTATTGAAAATCAGGTTTTAAAGATAGGAATTAGTTCATGGTTAATTGCTCAGCTATTGAAGGTTTTTTTAAATTATATATTTGAAGATAAGTTTGAAGTAGAGAGGTTTGTTGGTTCTGGAGGGATGCCGAGTTCTCATACTTCTTTTATAATGGCTCTGTCAACAGCTATTGGTCTAAAAGAAGGTTGGAATTCTAGTCTTTATGCTCTTTCATTAGGTATGGCATTTATTGTTATGTATGATGCTACCGGCGTGCGTAGAGCAACAGGAAAGCAGGCTAAATTACTTAATGAATTAGTAGACCAAATCTTTCATCATGGTGAATTGAAACAAGACAAGTTAAGAGAATTAGTAGGTCATACCCCATTTGAGGTAATTGTTGGTGCGCTATTGGGGATTATAGTTGCGGTATGGATGTTTCATTAATAATTCTTTAATTATTAAAAAAGTTGAGAAGGTGATACTTGATTATGACAAAATATTTACGAAAGATTACTTCGCCACAAGACTTACAAGGTCTTTCTTTAGAAGAATTAGAAGAATTAGCTGAAGAAATTAGAAAGAAGATTATAGTTACTTTATCTAAAACTGGAGGACATCTAGCTTCTAGCTTAGGAGTAGTAGAGTTAACCATAGCTTTGCATACTGTCTTTGATAGTCCTTCTGATAAAATAATTTGGGATGTTGGGCATCAAGCATATGCCCATAAATTAATTACTGGTCGTTATAATGCGTTTTCTTCTTTACGGCAGTACCAAGGTTTAAGTGGATTTCCTAAAAGAAGTGAAAGCAAACATGATATTTTAGATACAGGCCATAGTAGTACTTCTATCTCTGCTGCTGTAGGGATGGCTTGTGCTCGTGATCTCAAAGGTGAAAATAACTCGGTTACTGCTGTAATTGGTGATGGAGCTTTAACCGGAGGAATGGCATTTGAAGCTCTTAATCATGCTGGACATCTTGGAAAGGATTTAGTAGTAGTTTTAAATGACAATGAAATGTCGATTGCAGAAAATGTGGGAGCAGTTTCAAACTATTTGACTAAATTAAGAACTGAACCGATGGTGCATCGCATCAAAGGAGATATTGAGTATTTATTAAATAAGATTCCTGCTATTGGAGGCAAGATGTTAAAGACGGTTGAAAGAGTAAAAGACGGCTTAAAGTATCTAGTGGTTTCCGGAGTCTTATTTGAAGAATTTGGTTTTACCTATTTAGGACCAATAGATGGACATAATTTAGAGGAAGTTCAGAAAAATTTAGAATATGCTAAAAAAATAAAAGGACCGGTTATGGTACATACTATTACCACTAAAGGGAAAGGCTACCCACCAGCAGAGAAGGAGCCAGAAAATTTCCATGGAACTAGTCCTTTCGATATTAAGACAGGAGAGAGTAAGAGGGAGCGAAAGATTCCAACTTATACTCAAATCTTTAGTGATACTTTAATACGATTGGCTAGTAAAGATAATGAAATTGTAGGTATCACAGCCGCTATGCCTAGTGGAACCGGATTAGATAAGTTTAATGCTCAATTTCCAGATCGATTTTATGATGTAGGTATTGCTGAACAGCATGCAGTAACATTTGGAACCGGCTTGGCTTTAAACGGGGCTAAACCAGTCATAACACTCTATTCTACATTTTTACAGCGAGCGTATGACCAAGTAGTTCATGATGTAGCTTTGCAAGAGGCACCGGTTACTTTGGCTATAGATAGAGCGGGATTAGTAGGAAGAGATGGTGAAACACATCAAGGAGTCTTTGACTATTCATATTTGCGACATATACCAAATCTAACTATCATGGCTCCTAAGGATGAAAATGAATTACAGCATATGCTAAAGACGGCTATTAATCATCCGGGACCAGCTTCGTTACGTTATTCACGTGGGTCTGGTGTTGGAGTTGAATTAGATACAGAATTGAAGGAACTAGAGATTGGTAAAGCAGAAGTTTTAAAAGAAGGATCAGATATAGTGATCTTTGCTATTGGTTCAATGGTAGTGCCGGCTTTAGAGGCAAGTAAAAGGCTAGCGAAAAGAGGAATAGAAGCGACTGTAGTTAATAGTAGGTTTGTAAAGCCATTAGATGAAGAATTGATTTTAAAATTAAGTAAAGAATGTGGACAAATATTAACTGTAGAGGAACAGGTCTTACAGGGTGGCTTTGGTAGTGCTATTTTAGAGTTATTAGCAGATAATGGCTTGCACGATATACAAGTGAATAGAATGGGAATACCTGATGAGTTTGTGCAACAGGGAGAGCAGAAACTTTTATTAGATAAGTATGACCTAAATAAGAATGGAATTATGAATAGAGTAACTGAGTTAGTAGGATGAGGAGCTGACTAATAATGGCTAAAGAACGATTAGATAAATTAGTTACAGAAAAAGGATTCTTTCCTAGCCGGTCTAAAGCTAAAAGAGCGATTATGGCCGGTTTAGTCTTAGTTGAAGGAGAAGTTGTCGATAAAGCTGGGACACAGATTGACTTAGAAGCAGAAATAAAGATTAAAGGTAAGGTTCATCCTTATGTAAGTCGCGGTGGACTTAAGCTAGAAAAGGCATTAAAAGTCTTTGCTGTTGATGTTCAAGATAAAATAATCATCGATATTGGTGCCTCTACTGGTGGATTTACTGATTGTGCACTACAGAATGGTGCAAAAAAGGTATATGCTGTGGATGTTGGGTATGGTCAACTAGATTGGAAATTAAGGCAAGATGAGCGAGTTGTTAGCTTAGAACGGACCAATGCCCGCTATTTAAAGCCTAAAGATTTTGATATTAAATTTCCTTTAGCCACTATTGATGTAGCTTTTATTTCGTTAACTAAAATATTACCGGCTTTGGTTAATCTATTAACAGAAGATGGGGAAGTTATTGCTTTAATTAAGCCACAGTTTGAAGCAGGCCCTGAAAATGTTAATAATAATGGTGTTGTTAAGGATTTAGAAGTACATCGAGAAGTAATTAATAAGATTGTTAATTTTGCTAAAGATATAGATCTATTTTTAATTGATCTATCTTTTTCACCGATTACTGGTGCACAAGGGCATAATATTGAATATTTAGCTCATTTTAGTGTAAATGAGGAGCAAATTAAGGTTGATAATTTAGATCAAACGATAGAGCAAGTAATAGATAAGGCACAACAAAACTTATAGTTATGTCTTGCTTTTTGAAGGAGTGATTTAGGTGGAGAGAGTTGGATTAATTCCTAATCCTACAAAGGAGCATGCCATTAAAGTAGTTAAAGAAGTAATGGCTTGGTTAGAGGAGCATAATGTAGAATATTTAATAGAACAAAATTCAGCTAGGTTAGTAGGAGAGGTAGCAAGAAGTTCTTCCTATCAAGAGATGGTAGGTAAAGTAGATTTAGTAATTGTCTTTGGGGGCGATGGAACTTTCTTAAATACTGCTCGTACTTTTGCTACGGCTGAAATTCCGATTTTAGGTGTTAACTTAGGAAGTTTAGGTTTTTTAACTGATATAGAATTAGATCAATTAAATAATGCCTTAGAAGATTTAGTAGCAGAAAAGTTTGAATTAGAAGAACGAATGATGATTGAGGCAGAAGTAATTAGAGATGGCAAGAGTATTAATCGGGTAATTGCGATTAATGATGTGGTTATAACTAAAGGCTCTTTTGCTCGCTTGATAGAGTTAAAGACCTATATCGATAATGAATATTTGACTACTTATCCAGCGGATGGATTAATTATAGCTTGTCCTACTGGTTCGACGGCTTATTCATTATCAGCTGGTGGTCCAATAGTTAATCCGAATTTAAATTCCTTGGTTGTGACACCAATATGTCCCCATACTTTACATGCTCGTTCGATAGTTACTTCGGAAGATGAAGTAGTTAGAATTATAGTTGAAGCAGACCATGAAGATGTTATGTTGACTGTTGATGGTCAAGAAGGCTTGAAGTTAATTTCTGGGGATGAGGTCTTAATTAAAGCTTCTAATTTAGTTACTAATTTAGTTAAGTTAGAGGACTATAATTTTTATAAAATTTTAAGGACTCGACTGCAGAGAAGCGATTTTTAAGGGGGTTTAAGAGTGAAGAATAGACGACATTTAAAAATTATGAATTATATACAAGAAGAGGAAATTAGTACTCAAAGCGAATTGGCTAGGAAGTTGCGTGCTGATGGAATTGATGTGACACAAGCTACTGTTTCTCGAGATATTAAGCAGTTAGGCTTGATTAAAGTGCCTACTAATGACCAAGGATATAAGTATGCTTTACCTCCAGAACAGAAGCAAGGTAATTTAAAAGGAAGAATGGAAAGAATGTTCAAAGATTCGATAGTTGAGATGGGTTATAGTGAGAATCTAATTGTAATTACTACATTACCAGGGGCAGCTCAAGGGGTAGCTTCATTATTAGATAAAGTAGACTGGGATGGGATTTTGGGAACAGTTGCTGGAGATGATACAATCTTAATTATTGCTAAGCCTAAAGAGGCAGTTTCTGATATTATGGATAAACTCCATGACTTAACCATTTAGAGAGAGGGATGAAGTTGTTAAGAAATTTAAGTATCTATAATTTTGCTTTAATAGAAGAATTACAAGTAGAATTTGGTGCTGGCTTAAACATAATTACAGGAGAAACTGGGGCAGGAAAATCGATTATAATTAAGGCTTTAGAGATGTTATTAGGTGGTAGAGCTTCTACAGAGTATATTAGGAGTGGTAAGCAACGAGCGATTATTGAAGCAACTTTTGATATTGATAATAATCAAAAGGTGAAAGATGAACTTGTTTCTTTAGGTATTAATTATAATTCTGGTGAAGACTTAATATTAACTAGAGAGATAACACATAATAGTAATAATCGCAGTAGAATCAATGGTAGAATAGTTACTTTAGCAATAACGAGAAAGATTAGTCAATATCTGATCGAAATTCATGGTCAGCATGAGGACCAAGTACTATTTAAACCTCGTAAGCAACTGGCTTTATTAGATGAATTTGCTGGAGAAGAGGCTAGGGACTTATTAGATGAAGTAAGTAAGATCTATGATGAGTTAAAAGAAAAGAAGAATAAATTAAATAGTCTGAATCAAGATGAAAAAGAAAGAGTCAGAAAGATTGACCTATTAAAGTTTCAAATAGATGAGATTGAAGAAGCTGAGTTAGTTGCAGGAGAGATGGAAGAGTTATTAACTACTAAGAAGAAGATTAGTAATATAGAAGATCTTAAAAAGATAACAAATCAAGTATATGATCAGCTTTATGAAAGTGATTTTCAACAGATGGCTGTTATTGATCAGTTGAATCAATTTACTAAAGATCTTAATCGAGTTAATGAAGGCGATAGTAAGTTAGAATCGATTATTGAACTATTAACAGAAGCAACTTATCAATTACAAGAAGTAGCTTATGAATTAGAAGATTATCAAGCAGGATTAGAGTTTGAACCACACCGTTTAAATGAAATAGAAGAACGATTACAGTCAATTAATCGATTAAAGAGGAAGTATGGAGATAGTATTTCAGAAATTTTAGAGTACCAAAGGAAGATTCAGGCTGAATTAGATGAATTACTGGCTAGTGAAATTCATTTAGAGGAATTAAAGAAAGATATTAAAGGATTAGAAATAGAATATTTGCAAGTTGCAGAGAAATTATCTAATTTACGGCAAGATGTAGCCCAAGAATTTATAGAAAAGATTATGTTAGAATTAAAAGATTTATCTATGGAAAAGAGTAAGTTTGATATTAATCTAACTACAAGAGTAGACCAAGCAGGAGAGTTAGATTTAGATAAGATTACGGCTAATGGTATAGACCGAATTGAATTTTTGATTTCACCTAATCCAGGAGAAGATTTGAAGCCATTAGCAAGAATAGCTTCTGGTGGTGAACTATCCAGGACTATGTTAGCTTTAAAGAAGGTTATAGCAGAAGTGGATCAAGTTGAAACTTTAGTTTTTGATGAAGTGGATACAGGAATTGGTGGTAGAGTAGCTAACTTAATTGCTGAAAAATTAGTAATTATTTCTCAAAAACATCAAGTGCTTTGTATTACTCATTTACCACAGATTGCTAGTATGGGTGACATACATTATTACATTTCAAAAAATATGGAGACAACACATACTAAGACGAAGTTAAAGAAGTTGACAGATGAAGCAAAGGTTCAGGAATTATCAAGAATGTTAGGTGGTAGTAGTCTAAATGACGCAACTATTGACCATGTGAATGAGATGATAAAGTTAGCTAAGGAAAAGAAGGAAAGTATTTGCAAAGGTAAAACTGAATAAATTGCAACTGAACAGGGCATCTTTAATTATAGAGATGTTCTTATTTTTTTGGAGAAGTATATTTTGGAGGTTAGCTACACAGATGGGGAGGCTGTGTAGGAGTGTGATTTAACTTGTGAATCGACAACGGCGTAAGTATCTTATTTATTTTATAGTCTGTCTCTTATTGACTATAGCGATAACTCCCAGATTACTCACTTTAATTGGCTTTCCTAAACAATTTCAAATAATTCAAGGTCATCAACAGTTATTAAATATTAACTTTCCCTTTGATGTATATATTCGTACTCATCATAATAAGAAGATAACAATCAATGGACAAGAAGTAGATAGAGATTATTTTAAAGTTAATCTTGGCCAGCCTTTGGCTATTAAGTCTATGGCTTTAGGGAAAGTGAATTTAGAATTTAATTTATTTGGGATTATTCCTATACGAAAAGCAGTAGTTAATGTTATTCCGCAAGTGAAAGTTTATCCTGGTGGACAGTCAATAGGAGTGATTTTAAAATCAAAAGGAGTAGTGGTAGTTAAGGAGTCTTATGTTTTAGGAGCAGATAATAAGAAATATTATCCTGCTAAAATGGCTGGTATCGAAGTTGGGGACAAGATTGTGGCTATTAATAGTCAAGAGGTAAAAGGTAAAGAATCATTGGCTAAATTAATTAATTATTATGGTAGTAGACAAAAAGAATTAAAGATTAAGATTAAAAGAGAAGGTAATGTGATCTATAAAGAGATCAAACCTAAAAAGAATAAGTTTGGTCGTTATATGATTGGACTTTATATTGATGATGGAACTACAGGTGTTGGAACTTTGAGTTTTTATGACCCATATTCTAAACGATATGGTGCGTTAGGGCATATGATTACAGATCCAAACAGTAGGTCGCGGATTACCATTAGTGAAGGGAAGATTGTACAAGCAAAAATTTCTGGAATTCATCAAGGAAGTAGTGGTATTCCAGGGGAAAAATTAGGAACATTCTTTAATAATCAAGATATTATTGGTAGGATTGAAAAGAATAGTCGATTTGGGATTTATGGAAGGTTAACAGGTTCTTTAAATAATAGATTCTTTCCAGAGCCAATTCCGGTAGCTACGGCTTTACAGGTTAAAGAAGGCCCTGCTAAAATCTATACCGTCGTCCATGGAGGTGAGATAGAAGAGTTTGATGTTAGAATTGAAAGGGTATTTAAGCAGTATCAACCTAAAGAGAAAGGATTAATAATTAAAATTACTGACTATGACCTTCTAAAAAGAACTGGTGGTATAATTCAAGGAATGAGTGGAAGTCCAATAGTACAGAATGGTAGACTAGTTGGGGCTGTTACTCATGTCTTTATTGATGATTCAGCAAGAGGCTATGGAGTTTTGGCTGAATGGATGGTTAAGACAGCTGGTGTTGTAAAAACACATATGGCTAGAAGACTAGGAAATTAATTAGTTTAATTTCCTAGTTTTTTTATTTAAAAGGAGGAAAATGGAAATGGGTGTAGAAGTTATTTATTAAGTAGAACTTATTGGGCAGGTCTACATAAATTTTAGAGATTTGCAATTATATTATAAGGAGGAGTAGATAATGGGCGACAAGAATATTGAAGTATTATTAGTAGATGATAACAAAGAATTCTGCCAATTAGTCAAAGAATTTATTGACGAACAAGAAGGGATGGAGGTAGTAGGAGTAGGTAATAATGGATTAGAGGCTGTAGATTTAATTGATGAGAAAGATCCTGATGTTGTAGTCTTAGATATTATTATGCCACATTTAGATGGGGTAGGGGTTTTAGAAGAGTTAAATAGCAATGGAAAGATTAATGACTTAAAAGTAATTATGTTGACTGCCTTTGGTCAAGAAGAATTGACCCAGCGAGTAGTAGAGTTAGGAGCTAACTATTATATATTAAAACCATTTGATTTGGATAAATTGGTAAATAGAATTAAACAGTTAATGAATCCGATCTCTAAAAAGGGTGGATTAACTGCTAGTGCAAATACAGGTCAAAATAAGAGTCAGAATTTAGATATTAGAATTACTGATATTATGCATCAAATTGGTGTTCCTGCTCATATTAAGGGTTATCTATACTTGCGAGAAGCAATTAGTATGGTAGTTGAAGAAGTAGAATTATTAGGTGCGATTACTAAGGAGTTATATCCTTTAGTTGCTCGTAAGTTTAACACAACTCCAAGTCGAGTTGAACGTGCTATTCGCCATGCGATTGAAGTGTCTTGGGAGCGAGGAAATACTGAAGCGATCAATAATCTATTTGGTCATTCTGTAACCACAGCTAGCGGGAAACCGACAAATTCACAATTTATTGCTAAGATTGCTGATAAGCTAAGACTAGAGTTACGAGCAGGGTAGTAGAGTAAAGAATTTAATATTAATTTTTAAAGGCTAAACGTTGACTAAATGTCAACGTTTAGCCTTTTTTTTATAGCCACACCACTTTTTACTTTAAAATGTAGTTTTTTAAGGCGGTATTATAATAAATTAAGAAGTATATACTAAAAGTGAAATTAGCTTGGAGGGACTCAATTATGGAGATAGAAGGTACTTTAAAGTTAGGTAGAAAGACTAAAGAATTAGTCAAAAGGCTGAATGGTGAGGAGATAGTAGTTATTGACCATAAGGATATTGATGAATTAGCGGCAAATTCTTTAATCAATAAAGGAGTTAAAGTCGTTATTAATGCTAACTCTTCAATTACAGGGAAGTATCCTAATTTAGGTCCTGAAAAGTTAGTGGAAAATGGGGTGCTCCTATTGGACGAAGTAGGTTCTAATATATTTATGAATCTAAGTGATGGGGATAGGGTTCATATAAAAGATAATAAAGTTATTAAGGAAGGAATAAGAATAGCTAAAGGGACGATATTAAGTGAAGAACGATTAAATACGATGTTAAAAGAAAGTAAAGAAAATTTAGAAAACGAATTAGAAAAGTTCATTGAAAATACGTTAGAATATGCTAAAAAAGAGAAGGATATAATATTAGGCTTAAAAATTCCTAAAATAGATACAGATATTAAAGGGGAACATGTATTAATTGTAGTTCGAGGTCAGAATTATAAAGAAGATTTAGAAACAATCAGTTTATATATTAAAGAGTTAAGACCGATTTTAATTGGAGTTGATGGAGGGGCCGATGCTTTATTAGAATTTGGCTTTAAACCAGATATAATTATTGGTGATATGGATAGTGTTAGTGATAATGCATTACAGATAGGTTCAGAAATAATTGTGCATGCCTATCCTGATGGACGAGCGCCAGGCTTAGAAAGAGTTAGAAATTTAAATTTAGAAGCAAAGAAGTTTCCGGCTCCTGGGACTAGTGAAGATATCGCGATGTTACTGGCTTATGAAAAAGGAGCTGAACTAATAACCGCAGTTGGGACTCATTCCAATATGATAGATTTTTTAGAGAAAGGTCGTGCTGGCATGGCTAGTACATTTTTAGCTAGATTAAAGGTAGGTAACAAATTAGTAGATGCCAAGGGAGTTAATAAGCTTTATAATAGTCGTTTGCAGCCTAGACATATTTTGCAGATCTTATTCGCGGCTTTAATTCCAATAGTAGTTATTTTAACAGTTGCTCCACTAATGCAACAGATGATGCGTTTATTATTAATTAAGTTGAGGCTTAGCTTAGGTTTTTAAATGTAGAAGGGAGAATACTAAGTATGGTAATTGACCTCAGATACCAAATAGTAACTATAGTAATTATCTTCTTAACTTTAGGGATTGGCATCTTGATTGGTAGCTCCATGGTTGGGCAAGAAGGCTTAATTAACCAACAGAAGGAACTAATTAATCGATTAGAAGTAGAATTTACTCGCTTGCGGCAAAATAATCGCCAATTTCAAGATAAGATCAATAATTTGCAAGCTAAATTAGAAAGGAGTAATCAATTTCAAAAGAAGGTATTTCCACTAGTTATTAAAGACCGAATTAATGGTAGTAAAGTCTTAATAACCTACAGTAAAGGAGAATTCAAATCACAGGCGGAGGAATTGAGTAATATTTTAAAGGTGGCGGGTAGTCAAAAGGTCTTTATTGAACCTTTAGAGCTTTTAAAAAAAGAGAAGGGTTTAACTTCTTATGACTATTTAATCTATTTAGGTACTAAAGAAATATTCCGCAAAGAAAAGATTAAGGAAAGGTTCAGAAGTTTATTTAAGAAGGTAACTTATTTGTCTAATAGTATTATTGGACCCAAACCTAAATTAATGGATTATATTCTAAAATTAAGTGATGACTTAAAAGCAAGTGGGGGGGTTCAGTTTGAAGAGTAATAATGAGGTAACGGTTCTAGTTCCGGCTTATAATGAAGAAAGTAGAATTAAAGCTACCATCTTAGCCTTACAAAAGTTATCAGCAGTTAAAGAAATTATAGTAATCAATGATGGTTCAACTGATAGAACAGCTCAAATGGTAGACGAGACAGAGGCTATACTGTTAAATCTTAAACTTAATCATGGTAAAGGTGATGCTTTAAATGCAGGGTTAAATATAGCTAAAGGAGAGATTATTGCTTTAATAGATGCAGATTTAGAAGAGAGTGCCAAAGAATTGCAGAAATTATTAATACCTGTCTTAAAAAAGAGAGTTGATATGACAATTGCTAAGTTTCCTCCAGCCAAAAGAAAAGGTGGATTTGGTTTAGTAACTAATTTGGCTAAATTAGGGTTAGAATTATTTACTGGTTTAGAATTTGAATCGCCACTTTCTGGACAAAGGGTATTGACTAGGGAAGTGATAGATTATTTGGGTGAATTTAAATCAGGCTTTGGGGTGGAAGTAGCAATGACTATTCAAGTATTACGAGGTGGTTTTGAGGTTGAAGAAATTCCGGTAAATATGGGACATCGCGAAACTGGGAGGGATTGGGCCGGTTTTAAACATAGAGGTCGCCAATTTATTGATGTGTTAACTGTCTTTTTTTCGCAACTTAGAGGTGAAAGATAATGTTATATTTATTAGCTATAACTATGTTATTAACTTATATCGGTTATCCAATTGTAAAAAGGATTCTATGTAAATTTAATCTAGTCTCGGTTAATTATTTAGGGCATAAGATTATTTTGGGGTATGGATTATTATTAGGGATTAATTCCATTATTATCTTAATTGTTGGTCAGAAATTAAATCTTTATTCAAAGGAAGTAACTATTTCATTTATATTTTTAACTATTACTGTTACTATGGTTGGTCTACTTGATGATTATTTTGGAAGTGAAGGAAGTAGGGGATTTAAAGGACATTTTAGTAAATTCTTATATCAATTTCAAGTTACTACTGGTTTTTTAAAAGCCGTAATTATCAGCGTAGTATCTTTTTTGATTATAAATAGATTAGAAAGCAATATTATATTGTTAATAATTAATTTTTTGCTATTAGTTCTGATGACTAATTTTATTAATTTACTCGATTTGCGTCCTGGACGAGCTATAAAAGGCTTTCTGCTTTTAACTTCAGGAATTATGTTAATAGCTAATTCCTTATTTAGAGATTTATTGTTGCCACTTTTATTAATGGCCATAATCTTATTACCATATGACTTAAGAGAAAAGGCGATGTTAGGTGATGTCGGTTCCAACTTGTTAGGAGCATTCTTAGGTTTGAGTTTGGTAATTAATTTAGGTATTACTTATAAACTAATTATAGTTACAGCTTTAATTATAGTTCATATTTATGCTGAAAGAGTTTCATTAACTAAATTGATTGCTAGAAACAGAATTTTAGATTATATAGATAAGTTAGGGAGAAGAAAGATTTAATTTGCAATATTATTCATGCAATGAATTGCAGCGTGCATTATTTTGCAGGAAAATAATCTTGATTTTACTTAGTTTTTCTATGACATAATGGTACTTATTTCTTAGAGTGCTATATAAAGGTTTACTCTTTAAGGATTATAGCTAAAAATAAAGAAAAATAGATTAATTTAAATAATTTTGCGAAAATTCAAAACCTAGGCATGAAGCTTGCAATATTAATAAAGTGAAATGAAGTAAGGAGATTAGTTGGATTAAGGAGGTAACCAAGGTGATAACAGATTTTAAGAAATTAATAAGTTTAGTTAAAGAAAGTGATAAAGTAAGTAAGATGACAGTGGCTGCTCCTTATGATAAAGAGACTCTAAAAGCTATTAAATTAGCTAAAGAGGAGAACATAACTGAATCAATTTTAGTTGGTGAGAAGAAAAGGATATTATCTACGGCGAGAGAAGTTGGGTTGGAGATTGATAAAGGCAAGATAATTAATTGTCAAGATAATAATTCAGCTGCCCAAGAAGCAGTAAAGTTAGTTAGTGAAGGGGAAGCAGACTTTGTTATGAAAGGATTACTTAGTACTTCTGCTTTATTAAAAGCTGTTTTGAATAAGAGAGCGGGCTTAAGAACTAATCAGTTATTAAGTTATGTAGCAGTTTTAGATATTCCCTCGCTTGACAGGTTATTAGTTATGACAGACCCTGCTATGAATATTAAACCTGACCTATCAGAAAAAGTGCAGATTACAGAGAATGCAATTCTTGTTGCTAAAGCTTTAGGAATTATAAAACCTAAAGTTGCAGCAGTAGCAGCGGTAGAAAAGGTAAATCCGAAGATGCCAGTTACTTTAGATGCAGCCTTATTAGCAAAGATGGGGGATAGAGGACAGATAAAAGATGCTTTAATTGATGGTCCTTTAGCCTTTGATAATGCAATTAGTATGGAAGCTAAAGATGTAAAAGGAATTGAGAGTGAGGTAGCTGGACAAGCAGATATAATAGTGGTACCTAATATAGAAGTAGGCAATGTACTTTATAAGTCATTAACTCATTTAGCTGAAACAACAATTGCTGGAACTGTGATTGGTGCTACAGCTCCAGTAGTACTCTCTTCAAGGGCTGATAATTATCGTAATAAATTTAATTCTATTGTATTAGGGAAGGTAGTTGCGCAACACCATAGTTAATAATTTGTAGTTAATTAATATATAAAATATCAAAAGGAGGTATAATAATTATGAATAAGTTTGAGTACTTGGAAAAGTATGATTATGAACAGGTGGTATTTGTACAGGAGAAGGAGTCAGGATTAAAAGCGATAATCTGTGTGCATGATACTACTTTAGGTCCAGCACTAGGCGGAACTAGAATGTGGAATTATGAAGATGAGGACGATGCTTTATTAGATGGATTACGTTTGTCACGGGGGATGACTTATAAGAATGCGGCTATGGGACTTAATTTAGGTGGAGGAAAGACAGTAATTATTGGTGATGCCCGTAAGGATAAGAATGAGGAGATGTTTAGAGCTTTTGGGCGATATGTTGATAGTTTAGGTGGACGTTATATTACGGCTGAAGATGTAGGGATTAATACTACGGATATGCTTCATGTAAAAGAAGAGACAGATTATGTGGGTGGATTACCTGGTCTAAGTGGAGACCCTTCACCTTTTACTGCTTATGGTACTTATTGTGGAATGAAAGCAGCAGCTAATAAGGCTTATGGTAGTGATTCATTAGCAGGAAAGAAGGTTACTGTACAGGGAGTTGGTCATGTTGGATACTACTTAGTTAAGCATTTACATGAGGAAGGTGCTGAAGTAGTAGTTGCTGATTTATACGAAGATAATCTAAAAAAGGTAGTTAATGATTTTGGAGTAAAAGTAGTAGATCCTGGTGATATTTATGGTGTAGATTGTGATATTTTTGCTCCAACAGCTTTAGGAGCAATTATTAATGATGAAACATTAAAGGTATTAAAGTGCGATATTATAGCTGGTGCAGCTAATAATCAATTAAAAGGCCCGGAAAAACATGGAGTGTTATTAGAGGAAAAGAATATAATATATGCGCCAGATTATGTAATAAATGGTGGAGGAGTTATTAATGTTGCCGAAGAATTTAATAATAATGGCTATAATGCAGAACGTTCTAAGCGAAAAGTAGAAATGATTTATGATAAGATTCAGCGTGTATTTGAGATAGCAGATAGAGATAATATTCCGACATATAAAGCAGCAGATATAATGGCTGAAGAAAGGATTCAAAAATTAGCTAAGTTAAATAGCATTCGCAAGCCAAACAGATAATATTGAGGAGGAATTAGAGAATGGACAAGTTTAAAGTTTTAACAATTAATCCTGGTTCAACTTCAACTAAACTTGCTATTTATGAAGGGGAAGAAGCAACTTTAGAAGTGAGTATTGAGCATGCTTCAGATGAAATTAAAGATTATGAAAGGATAACAGATCAATTTGAATTCCGGAAAAGAGTTATTCTAAAGAATCTTAAGGGTAAAGGTGTAGAATTGGATGAATTAGATGCTATTTCTGCCCGGGGCGGCTTATTAAAGCCGATCCCTGGCGGAACTTATGAAGTGAACCAACCTATGCTAGAGGATTTAAAAGTCGGGATTTTAGGGGAACACGCTTCTAATTTAGGTGGTATGATTGCTAATGAGATTGCAGAACAATATGAGATTCCAGCCTATATTGTAGATCCAGTAGTAGTTGATGAATTAGAGCCGATTGCTAGAGTTTCAGGTCATCCTAAATTTGAGCGGACATCTATTTTCCATGCTTTGAATCAAAAAGCAATGGCTAGAAAAGCAGCAGATGAATTAGGAAGTGCTTATGAAGAATTGAATTTAATAGTTGCCCATTTAGGTGGAGGTATTTCTGTTGGGATTCATCAATCAGGAAGAGTGATTGATGTTAATAATGCTCTAGATGGAGAGGGTCCATTCTCACCAGAGAGAAGTGGGACATTACCGGTTGGCGCTTTAGTAAAAGTATGTTATTCTGGGGAATATGAAGAAGCTGAAATAAAGAAGATGATTGTGGGTCAAGGAGGATTGGTGGCTTATTGCGGTACTACTGATCTGAGAGATGTAGAAGAGATGATTGTGAACGGAGATGAAGAGGCTAAAAAGTATTGGGAAGCAATGGCTTATCAAGTAGCTAAAGAGATAGGAGCTGGGGCTACAGCACTAAAAGGTGATGTAGATGCTATCGTATTGACTGGAGGAATAGCTTATTCAGAGCGTTTTACTGCATTAATTAAAGATAAAGTAGAATTTATTGCACCACTTAAGATATATCCTGGTGAAAACGAATTGAAATCACTAGCTCAAGGTGCTTTAAGAGTGTTACGAGGCGAAGAGGAAGCTAAAGTCTATTTAGCCGATAACATTCGGGACTAGTTAAAGAGGTGTTAAAGATGCAGAAACTAATAGCCCTTCTATCTTTTCAGCAGGTAATGGTCTTTCAAATAAGTAACCTTGTCCTATATTACAATCATTTTCTTTTAAGAAGGTTATTTGTTGTTCGGTTTCGATTCCTTCAGCTGTGACTTTAAAGTTTAGGTCATTACCCATAGTGATTATGGTCTTTGTAATAGCTGCTTTATTATAATCATCTATGATATTATGGATAAAAGATTGGTCGATCTTTAAGTTATCTATCGGTAGTTGGTCAAGAATACTTAGTGATGAATATCCCGTGCCAAAATCATCAACTGCTATTTTAACACCTGTTTTCTTTAATCTGTTTAAAAGTAAAGTTAACTCTTCAATATTTTTCATTTTATTTTCAGTAATCTCTAATTCAAGACAACTAGGTTTAAGCTGAGTTTCATTTAATGTATTAGTAATCTGTTCTACAAAGTTTTCACTTTGAAATTGATGGGCTGATACATTTACAGCTATTGATATTGGTTCTAAACCTGCATGCTGCCAAATCTTATTTTGCTTACAAGCAGTACGTAAGACCCATTCTCCAATAGGCCTGATAAGTCCTGTCTCTTCTGCTATTGGGATAAACTCTGCAGGAGAAATAAAACCCAATTTAGGGTGATGCCAACGGAGTAAAGCTTCCATACCAATAATTTTACCTGTTTTTAAGTTAACTTGTGGTTGGTAGTAGATCGATAATTCATTTTTGTCTAATGCTTTTCTTAGACCGTTTTCTAATTTACTTTTGCGCGAAAGCATTCTGTTTAGTTGGGAATTATAAAATTGATAATTATTTTTCCCTTTTTCTTTAACCGAATACATTGCTATATCGGCGTACTTAATTAGTGTTTCAGCTTCATCTCCATCTTTTGGATAAAGGCTGATACCAATACTAGGGGAAGTAAATATTTCATAATCTTCTACTATGAATGGTGAAGAAAATTCATCAATAATTCGTTCAGCAACCTTTCTAACTTGTTTTTTATTTATATTTTTCATTAGAATGACAAATTCATCTCCGCCAAGTCGAGCAACTATATCATGGTTGCGTATGCACTTAGCTAGTTTTTTAGCAACTTGTTGTAAGACAAGGTCTCCAATATTATGTCCTATTGTATCATTGATCATTTTAAAACGGTCTAAATCAATAAATAAGATAGCTAGTATTTGATTATCTTCTTTAGCGTCAATGAGTGATTGTTTAAGTTGTTCATTTAATAAATTACGGTTGGGAAGATTAGTTAATGCATCATGATATGCCATGTGATGAATCTTTTCTTCTAATCTTTTGTTTTCAGTAATATCTTTAACGATACAATAGACACCAATAATTTCGTTATCTACAGTCATAGGAAAATTCTTAACGCTGGTTTTAATATGATGACCATCCTTATGAATCATAGTACATTCATAGGTCTGGGGTTTGCCATTGGTTGCTTCAGTAAAATGTTGTAATGTTTTCTTTAAATCTTTAAGAGTAAGTAATTGATGAAAATTCATACTAAGTATCTCATTAGCTTTATAACCAGATAATTTTTCAGCCTTAGGATTTACATGAGTGAAATTACCATTTAAGGCTATAGTAAAGACTGCATCTGGATTATGCTCAAATATAGAATTGTAACGTTCCTTAATTTCTACCAATTTATTCTGTAATAATTGATTCTTCTTTTGTAATGGATTAGTCTGGTCTTTAGAGCCATCATATTGCTTAATAAGTAACAAAATACCTAAGAATATTAGTATACTTATTAATATTTCTAAGGTGTCAATTCTTTTATTATTTAAATAATGATAAATATTAAATCCTATAATTAGAAGAGAATTAATCATTACTATAATTATCTTTTTATTAAATTTCATTTTTATGATACCTCGCTTAAAAGTTATAATTAAACATACTATTTTCTATTTCGACATTTTAACTTTAATTCCTTGTTTTTACAGTGATTAATGTATAATGATTTAGTGTTGGGATTGTAGAAAAGTAGATTCATTATTCCAAATATTAACTTATCTAAGTATAAATTGATATAAATTAAAGGATTTTAATGTATTTTTCGGGAATTAATTATAGGGTTATAAATAAAAGGTATAGATGTAGTAATTAATCATAAAATCTTTTAAAACTAGGTGGTGAGTTAGTAATTGACTAAAGAACGTATTAATATTTTTACTGGTGACTATGGTAGTGGCAAGACAGAAATTTCTATTAACTATGCTTTAGAATTAGCAGCAAAAAATGATAAGGTTAAACTTGTTGATTTAGATATTGTTAATCCTTACTTTAGGTCTCGTGAAGCCAAGGAACCTTTAATGGAAGCTGATGTAGAGGTTGTAGCTCCAGCAGGGAAATTGGTACAAGCTGATCTACCTGCATTACCTCCACAGATCTTAGGGGCTATTCAAGATAAGAATAGCAAATTAATCTTTGATGTAGGAGGAGAAGAGAATGGGACGATAGCTTTAGGAAGATTTAGACAGTATCTAGATGAAGTAGAAACTAATGTTAATTTTGTTATTAACCCTAACAGACCTTTTACAGGTGATAGTGCCGGGGTGAAAGAGGTGATTAATAAGATAGAAAAAGCATCTAGATTAAAAGTTGATTACTTAATTAGTAACCCCAATTTAGGGAGAGAGACTAAGGTAAATGATATTATTGAAGGACATAAGCAATTAGAAGAAATTTCAGAAGAATTAGGAATTCCTATTAAATTTCTTGTAATTTCTCAAGAAATGATAGATAGGGTGAATTTAGAAGAATTTTCAGTTCCTGTATTTACTTTAAAATTATTTATGAAAGCTCCTTGGGAATAATAGAATTAGAAATAATATTATCTATAAAATACTTATGAAAGGAGAAATTTAATATGGCTAAAATAAAGTTTAACCAAGACAAATGTAAAGGTTGTGAGCTTTGTACTACAGTCTGTCCTAAGGATATAGTAGTAATTGATGATGAAATTAATACAAAAGGATTTCATCCAGCCACAGTTAGTGACGAAGATGAGTGTATAGCATGTGGGTTTTGTGCCAGCATCTGTCCTGACGTAGTGATTGAGATCTTTAAATAGTTGACAGTGAAGCCCAGAAAAGAGCTTCCGAATTAGAAGCAGAGTCTATCGTAGGCTTGCGACCAGCCTTGATTTTTAGGCTGGGCGAGACAGTGAAGCCCAGAAAAGAGCTTCCGAATTAGAAGCAGAGTCTATCATAGGCTTGCGACCAGTTAGAAAGGTCAAGGTTAAGATTAAGAAGTAAAATGATTGAGATAGTTTTAGATAA
>Ga0079294_100004_pt1 | contig 89157 bp, 97 predicted proteins | sample Wag4S2014_12_3_FD_74790 | JGI IMG/M metagenome (GOLD analysis project Ga0079294, IMG submission 74790) | Deep subsurface shale carbon reservoir microbial communities from Ohio, USA - Utica-2 Time Series 2014_12_3 | ecosystem: Environmental > Aquatic > Deep subsurface > Shale gas/oil reservoir >... | reverse complement strand
GAAGGCGGTAAGACTGTAGGAGCTGGAGTTATTACTGGAATTATTGAATAAATTGGAGTAAAAAAGAATGAGGAGATTTTTACTTCTCTCCTCTTCTTTTTTCTGTGTAATATTTTCTGTAATGGAGGTGTAAAGATGGCGAATAAAGCTAAAGAGAAGATTAGAATTCGTTTGAAAGCATATGAGCATCAGCTTTTAGATAAATCAGCAACAAAGATTGTTGAAACTGCAAAGAGGACAGGAGCACAAGTTTCCGGTCCAGTTCCATTACCGACTAAAAAAGAGGTGTTTACTGTTTTGCGTTCACCTCATGTCCATAAGAAGTCGCGAGAGCAGTTTGAAATGCGAACTCATAAAAGATTAATTGATATTTTAGAACCAACATCTAAGACAGTTGATTCTTTAATGCGTTTAGATTTACCTGCAGGTGTAGATATCGAAATCAAATTATAAAAATAATGTGTAGTTAAAATCGAATATTAGTTATTGGATTTGAGGAGGTGCAAGAAAGATGAGAAAAGGAATTTTAGGAAAGAAAGTTGGTATGACACAGATCTTTAATGATGAAGGAGAAGTTATGCCAGTAACAATTATTGAAGCAGGACCATGTTCTGTAGTTCAAAAGAAGACTGAAGAAGTAGATGGCTATAACGGTGTGCAGCTTGGATTTGGTGAAGTTAAAGAGCATAGAGTTAATAAGCCATTAAAAGGTCATTTTGATAAATATGGTATTGAACCCAAAAAATATATTAAAGAGATTAGGGTTGACGAAGATGATGAGCAATATCAAGTGGGAGAGATGATTAAAGCTGATATCTTTGCAACAGGAGATCGAGTAGATGTTACAGGAACATCTAAAGGTAAAGGGTTTGCAGGTACAGTTAAGCGTTGGAACTTTAACACAGGACCTAAGACTCATGGTTCTAGAAACTATAGATTACCAGGAGCTATTGGAGCCGGGTCAGACCCAGCACGAGTATTCAAGGGTCAGAAGATGCCAGGCCACATGGGTAGAGAGAAAGTAACTATTCAAAATCTGGAAGTAGTTAAAGTAGATCCAGAAAAGAATATCTTAGCAGTAAAAGGTGCTGTTCCTGGTCCGAAAAAAGGATTATTACTAATTAAAGATTCTGTTAAAGGATAAGTTGGTACGAAAGGAGGATAAAGAATGCCTGAATTAGCATTATATAATAGAGAAGGTAGCCAAGTAGGCGAAATTGAACTTAATCAAAATATATTTGATGTAGAGATTAATGAGCATGTCGTTCATGAGGCAGTAACTGCACAGTTAGCTGCTAAGCGTAGCGGAACTGCTGCTACTAAGACGCGAGGTAAAGTTAGTGGCGGAGGTCGTAAGCCTTGGCGACAGAAAGGAACAGGTCGTGCACGTCATGGAAGTATTCGTTCTCCAATTTGGGTAGGCGGTGGAACGACTTTTGGTCCTCAGCCAAGAGATTATAGCAAGAAACTACCTAAGAAGGTAAAGAAATTAGCTGTAAAGTCAGCTTTAACAGCTAAAGTAAACGAAGATGAATTAATCGTTGTAGACAAATTAGATTTTGCTCAACCAAAGACTAAAGAGATGGTTAAGGTCTTAGAGGCATTAAATAGTAGTGACCAGAAAGTTTTAATCGTAACATCTGAAAAAGATGCAAATTTATATAAATCTGCAAGAAACATCCCAGGAGTAAATGTTTTAATTGCATCGGCTCTCAATGTATATGACATTTTAAATTGTAATAAATTGATTGCTACTAAAGATGCTATTGAGAAAGTAGAGGAGGTGCTGGACTAATGAGAAAGCCACGGGATATTATTATCCAGCCACATATATCTGAAAAGGCTATGTTTGATATTGAGACAAAGAACTGGTACACATTTAAAGTTGTCCTAGATGCCAATAAACCAGAAATTAAGAAGGCGATTGAAGAAATCTTTGATGTAAAAGTAGAGAAAGTAACTACTAATCGCATGTCTGGTAAGAAACGAAGAATGGGTGTTCATGAAGGTAGAAGAGCTGACTGGAAGAAAGCACGAGTTAAGTTAGCTGAGGGAGACCGAATAGAGATATTTGAAGGAATGTAATCAAGGAGAAAAGGAGGTTGACTACTATGTCGATTAAAAAATTTAAGCCGACATCACCGGCTAAACGATATATGACTGTAGAGTCTTTTGAAGAAATTACGACTGATAAGCCAGAAAAATCATTATTAGCTCCACTTAAAAAGTCTGGTGGTCGTAATGCTAATGGTCGTATTACAGTGAGACATCGGGGTGGAGGACATAAAAGAAAGTATAGGATTATTGATTTTAAGCGAGACAAAGATGGAGTACCGGCTAAGGTAGCTACTATTGAATATGATCCAAATCGTTCTGCACGGATTGCATTGTTACATTATGCTGATGGGGAGAAGAGGTATATTTTATCTCCTAAAGGGATTGAAGTTGGAGATACAGTTCGTTCAGGAGAAGAAGCTGATATTAAACCAGGGAATGCATTGAAATTAAAAGATATTCCTGTAGGTACTATCATTCATAATGTTGAATTGAAGCCAGGGAAAGGTGCACAGTTAGTTCGTTCTGCTGGAGCACAAGCACAGTTAATGGCTAAAGAAGGAAAGTATGCTCATATTAAGTTGCCTTCAGGAGAGGTTAGACTAGTGCAAGCAGAATGCAAAGCTACTATCGGTCAAGTAGGTAATATTGAACATGAGAATATTACTATCGGTAAAGCCGGACGTAGTCGTTGGTTAGGTCGAAGACCAAGTGTAAGAGGTGTAGCTATGAACCCTCATGACCATCCACATGGTGGTGGAGAAGGTCGAAAAGCAGCTGGTAGACATCCAGTTACACCTTGGGGACAGTCAACAATCGGTAAGAAGACGCGAAAACCTAAGAAGTCTGATAAGTTAATTATTCGTCGTCGTAATGACAAAAAGAAAGACTAAAGTGGATATTGAGAGGAGGTAACTAATTTGGGTCGTTCAGTGAAAAAGGGGCCATTCGTTGAAGAGAAATTGTTAGCTAAGATCGAAGAGATGAATGAGTCTGGAGAGAAAAGAGTTATTAAAACTTGGTCAAGAAGTTCTACTGTCTTTCCGCAGATGGTTGGTCATACGATAGCGGTTTATGATGGACGGAAGCATGTTCCAATTTATATTACAGAAGAGATGGTAGGGCATAAATTAGGTGAATTTGCGCCTACTAGATTATTTAGACAGCACGGTTCTCGTACAGAGAGATCGACAGCACTTAAGTAAAGGGGGTTAAACGATGGAGGCAAAAGCTATCGCTAAACAAGTTCGCATTTCTTCGCGAAAAGCTAGACAGGTAATCGATTTAATTAGAGGCAAAGAAGTTGCTGAAGCAATTGGAATTCTTCGGCATACTCCTAAAAAAGCATCTAAGATTATTGAAAAAGTGCTTACATCTGCTGTAGCTAATGCGGAGAATAATCACGATATGATTGCAGATGAATTATATATATCGGAAGCTTATGTTGACGAAGGACCAACAATGAAGAGATATAAACCACGGGCTATGGGTCAAGCAAGTCCTATTAATAAAAGAACGAGTCATATTACTGTTAAAGTTAAGGAAAAGAAGGAGGGATAATTAGTGGGACAGAAAATTAATCCACACGGTTTAAGAGTTGGGGTTATTAAAGATTGGGATGCCAAATGGTATGCTGATAAAGATGACTATGCTGATTTTTTGCATGAAGACTTAGATATTCGAAATCATATTAAAGAAAAGATGTATAATTCAGGAATCTCCCGAATGGTTATTGAGCGTGCTGCTGATCGGATTAAGGTTGATATTCATACAGCTCGACCAGGAATGGTAATTGGAAAAGGTGGATCAGAAGTTGATGCCTTACGTAAAGGGTTACAGGAGATGACTGGTAAGAAAGTCCAGATTAATGTTGTTGAAGTTAAGAATCCAGAGAAGAATGCACAATTAGTTGCTGAAAGCGTAGCAGGACAGTTAGAAGGAAGAGTCTCTTTCCGAAGAGCTATGAGGCAAGCAATGAATCGTGCTCTAAGACAGAGTGGTGTAGAAGGATTTAAGATTGAATGTGGTGGTCGTTTAGGCGGTGCTGAAATGGCTCGTACTGAAGGTTACCATGAAGGTAATGTACCACTTCATACTTTAAGAGCTGATATTGATTACGGCTTTGCAGAAGCCTACACGACTTATGGTAAGATCGGAGTTAAAGTTTGGATTAACAAAGGAGAAATTTTACCGGAAGTTGATGACGAATAAAGATTATCGGTTAGAAAGGAGGCAAACAATATGTTATTACCAAAGCGGGTTAAACATAGAAAGCAGCATCGCGGAAGATTAAAAGGTAAAGCACATCGTGGAAATACAGTTAACTTTGGAGAATTTGGATTACAAGCTTTAGAACCAGCTTGGATCACTAATCGACAGATAGAAGCTGCTCGAATCGCTATGACTCGTTATATCAAAAGGGGCGGTAAGATTTGGGTTAATATCTTCCCTGATAAGCCAGTAACAGCAAAGCCAGCTGAAACAAGAATGGGTTCTGGGAAAGGTGCTCCAGAACATTGGGTTGCTGTAGTAAAACCTGGTCGAGTCATGTTCGAAATCGCTGGTATTAATGAAGAGGTGGCTAGAGAAGCAATGCGTTTAGCAGCTCATAAGTTGCCGATTAAGACTAAATTTGTAAAACGAGAAGGAATGGATGGTGACAGCGATGAAAGCTAATGAGTTACGAGAATTAACTTCCGAAGAATTAGGATATAAGTTAGATGAACTGAAAGAGGAATTATTTAATTTAAGGTTTCAAAAAGCGACTGCTCAATTAGATAATCCGACGAGAATTCGTGAAGTTAAGAAGGCTATTGCTCGAGTTAAGACAATCTTACACGAACGTAAATTAGGAATCAGTCATTAATACTTGATTTGGGCTGACTTAAAATTAGCTAATATTTATTTGATAAAGGAGGTTACCTAATGTCTGAGAAGAAAAAGGTTAGAACAGGAACCGTTGTTAGTGATAAGATGGATAAGACGGTTGTAGTTGCAGTTGAACGTAAGACGCAACACCCATTATATAAACGAGTTATTAATCGTACTTCTCGCTTTAAGGCTCATGATGAAAAGAATGAGTGTAAAGTTGGAGATAAAGTAAAGATTAAAGAGACACGTCCTATTAGTAAGCAAAAGAGATGGATAGTAGATGAAATTCTTCGTAAAGCTAAATAGATAGTTCGATGGAGGTTTAGGAAAGGAGGTTATTAGTAATGATTCAAGTAGAATCTAAATTAAATGTAGCTGATAACTCTGGAGCTCGAAAGTTATTGTGTATTAAAGTATTAGGCGGTTCCAAGAAAAAGTATGCCACTATTGGTGACACAATTATTGCTACAGTTAAAGAAGCAATTCCTGATGGAATGGTTAAAAAAGGTGAAGTAGTAAAAGCAGTAATTGTTAGAACTCAGAAAGAGTACAGACGTTCAGATGGATCATATATTAGTTTTGATGAAAATTCAGCGGTGATTGTGGATAAGAATAGTAATCCTCGCGGAACAAGAGTTTTTGGACCAATAGCACGAGAATTAAGAGATAAAAGGTTTACCCGAATTATTTCATTAGCGCCAGAGGTATTATAAATTATTATTAAGAGAATGGTTAATTTTCTAAGAGTTGAAGGGAGGTAGTTCGATTGACTATTCCTAAGCTAAGTATTAAGCAAGGCGATAAAGTAAAAGTTATCGCTGGTAATGATAAAGGTAAAAGTGGTGAAGTATTAAGAGCTTTGCCTCGTGAAAATAGAGTGATCGTAGAAGGAATTAATATCAGAAAGAAGCATCAACGACCTACTCAGGATATGCCACAAGGTGGAATTGTAGAGCGTGAAGCACCAATTGCTGTTTCTAATGTTAAGTTGATTTGTAAACATTGTGATCAGCCTACTAGAACTGGAAAAGAAAAATTAGATTCTGGTGAAAAAGTTCGAACTTGTAAAAAGTGTGGCGAGTTTGTAGATTAATAGATTGATCGTTGATTATTAAATTATCGGTTTGTTATGGAAGGAGGGCTAAGCTAATGGCAATATTAAAGGAAAAATTTCAAGAAGATATTGTTGAAGCATTAATGGAGAAATTCGATTATGATAATGTAATGCAAGTTCCAAAAGTAAAGAAAGTTATTCTTAATATGGGAATCGGTGAAGCTGCTGAAGATGCTAAGTTATTAGATAATGCGGTAGAAGAATTAAGAGTTATTACTGGACAGGAACCAGTAGTGACGCGAGCAAAGAAATCTATTGCTAACTTTAAAATCAGAAAAGGAATGCCGGTTGGTTGTAAAGTTACATTACGTGGAGGTCAGATGTATGAGTTCTTATACAAGTTGATTAATGTTGCTTTACCTAGAGTTCGTGATTTTAGAGGACTTTCCACTAGATCGTTTGATGGAAGAGGAAACTATTCTTTAGGTCTTGATAACCAGATAGTCTTTCCAGAGATTGATGTAGATGAAGTAGATAAAACACGAGGAATGGATATTACAATTGTGACTGATGCTGAAACTGATGAAGAGGCTAAAGAGTTATTAGCATTAATGGGTATGCCGTTTAAGAGATAAGCTTAATAACTTTAGAGTTTAAAGGAGGGAAAAATGTGGCTCGAAAATCTAAAATAGAGAAAGCTAAAAAAGAAAAAGACCATTCTACTCGTGGAGTTATTAGATGTCGTCGATGTGGTCGACCTCGGGGAGTTCTTCGTAAGTTTGAATTATGCCGAATCTGTTTCAGAGAATTAGCTCATGAGGGCGTTTTGCCAGGAGTTAAGAAGTCTAGTTGGTAATTGATGTGAAATTAAGAAAGGAGGTTGGTTTTTATGTCTATGACTGATCCGGTTGCAGATATGTTAACTCGTACTAGAAATGCAAATTTAGCTAATAAGGATAAAGTTGATATCCCAGCATCTAACATTAAAGAAGAGATAGCACGAATTTTACAAGATGAGGGGTTTATTAAAGAGTATAAGCGTATTGACGATAATGCGCAAGGAAAATTGAGGTTATACTTGAAGTATAGTAATGGTGAAAAAGTTATTACTGGTTTAAAGCGAATTAGCAAGCCAGGATTGAGAGTATATGCTTCTAAAGATGAAGTTCCAAAGGTATTAGGTGGTTTAGGTGTTGCTATTATTTCAACTTCACAAGGAGTAGTAACTGATAAAGTAGCTCGTGAAAAAGGAATCGGTGGCGAAGTTGTTTGTTATGTATGGTAGTTTGAATTAGAATAGGAGGTGTTATATAATGTCTCGAGTTGGACATTTACCAGTTGAAATTCCTGAAAAGGTAGAAGTTACAGTTAAAGATAGCGTAGTAAAGGTTAAAGGTCCTAAAGGAGAATTATCTCATAAGGTTAATGACCGTTTAGATATTAAAATTGAAGATAATACTCTTGTGATTACTAGATCTACAGATTCTCGTGATGATAAAGCTACTCACGGTTTAAGCAGGAGTTTAATTATTAATATGATTGAAGGTGTAACTAAAGGGTTTAAGAAGGAATTAGAATTAAATGGTGTTGGATATAGAGCAAAAAAACAAGGTAATAACCTAGAACTACAGGTAGGTTACTCACATCCAGTAGTAATTGAACCTGGTGAAGGTATTGAATTAGATGTAGAAGGTAACGATAAGATTATAGTTAGTGGTACAGATAAACAGAAAGTAGGAGAGGTTGCTGCTAATATTAGATCTGTTCGTGAACCAGAACCGTATAATGGTAAAGGAATTAAATACGTTGATGAATATATTAGACGAAAAGAAGGTAAGACTGGTTAATAGCATTAAGGCTATGGACTATAGTTAGAGGAAGGAGTGACTTTGTGATGAGTAAAGCAAGAAAGAAGCGTCATCAAAGAATTCGAAATAAGATTAGTGGAACTCCAGATCGACCACGCTTAAATGTTTATCGTAGCTTAAAGCATATTTATGCGCAAGTTATTGATGATTTAACTAGTGAGACATTAGTTGCCGCTTCTACTCTTGATGCTGAAATTAAAGATAAAATTGATAACGGTGGCAATGTAGATGCAGCGCAAGAAGTAGGAAAATTAGTTGCTAAACGAGCAATTGATAAAGGTATAGAGAAGGTTGTTTTCGATCGTGGTGGGGATAAATATCACGGTAGAATTAAAGCTTTAGCAGAAGCAGCTAGAGAGAATGGTTTAGAATTTTAAAGAGAAGGAGGGAAAATAGTGAATAACAACATTGATCCAAATGAGTTAGAACTAGATGAAAGAGTTGTTAATATTAACCGTGTTTCTAAGGTTGTTAAAGGTGGTAGACGTTTTAGTTTTAGTTCTTTAGTAGTTGTAGGTGACGGGAATGGCCATGTTGGAGCTGGAATCGGTAAAGCTAACGAAGTACCTGCTTCTATTCGTAAAGGGATAGATGCTGCTAAGAAAGAGCTAATTAAAATACCTTTAAAGGATACAACTATTCCTCATGAAGTTACTGGAGTGTTCTGTGCGGGAAGAGTACTATTAAAGCCAGCTTCTGAAGGTACTGGAGTAATTGCTGGTGGTCCTGTACGTGCGGTATTAGAGTTAGCGGGAATTAAAGACATTTTAACTAAATCTTTAGGTAGTGATAATCCATTAAATATGGTTAATGCTACTATGCAAGGTTTAAAAGAGCTAAAAGACGTTGAAGAAGTTGCTAAATTAAGAGGTAAAACTGTGGAAGAACTATTAGGATAGATTCTTAGTTATCATAAATATTAATAAGAATATTTAAAAAATCAAAGGAGGTGAAGTTGATGAAACTTCATGATTTGCAGCCAGCTGAAGGAGCAAAAAAGAAACGTAAGCGAGTAGGACGTGGTATAGGTTCTGGTCATGGCAAAACTTCTGGACGAGGTCACAAAGGACAAAATGCTCGTAGCGGTGGTGGCGTAAGACCAGGGTTCGAAGGTGGTCAAACTCCTTTATTTAGACGTTTTCCTAAACGAGGATTTACGAATAAGTTTAAGAAAGAGTATGCAGAGGTTAATGTTAAGAGTTTAAATAAGTTTGATGAAGGAACGGAAGTTACTCCTGAATTATTAGCTGAAGCTGGATTGGTAAAGCAGGTAAAAGACGGTGTTAAAATTCTTGGTGATGGTGACTTAGATGTATCATTAACGGTGAAAGCAGATGGTTTTACTAAGTCCGCAGTAGAGAAGATTGAAGATGCTGGCGGAAAAGCAGAGGTGATTGAATAATGTTATCGGCTTTAAGTAACTCTTTAAAGGTTAAGGAGTTACGTCAAAAGATATTCTTTATTTTAGGCATGATTGCTGTATATCGAATTGGGGCACATATTCCAGTTCCTGGGGTTGACCCAGCGAAATTAAGTGAAATTTTTCAAGGTGGAGGTCTATTAGGGTTTTTAGATATGTTTTCTGGTGGAGCATTAAGTAGGTTTACAATCTTTGCTATGAGTATTAACCCTTATATTACTTCCTCAATTATTATGCAATTATTGACTGTAGTTATTCCTAAGTTAGAGGAGTTATCTAAACAAGGTCAAGAAGGGCAGAAGATTATTGCTCAGTATACTAGATATGGAACAGTAGTCTTGGGTTTAATTCAGGGTTTTGGAATAACGCTTTGGATTAAAAATTTAGGAGCTATTGCTAATCCTAACTTTTTTAACCTCTTTACAATTGTTATTACTTTGACTGCTGGAACAGCTTTCTTAATGTGGTTAGGTGAGCAGATTACGGATAAAGGAATCGGTAATGGAATATCAATCATCATTTTTGCTTCAATTATGTCTCGAATGCCAGCAGCTACTTTAGGTATTATCCGTAAAGTACAAGTAGGAACGATTAATGTCTTCCAAGTATTATTCTTCCTAATAATTGCTGTAGTTATTGTGGCAGGGATAATTTATATTCAGCAGGGACAGCGAAAGATTCCTGTGCAGTATTCGAAGCGAGTGGTTGGGCGTAAGGTATATGGCGGTCAAAGTACTCATATTCCGATGAAGATTAATCAAGCCGGTGTAATTCCAGTTATCTTTGCTTCATCAGTATTATTATTTCCAGCTACGATTGCTAAGATTCTGCCTTACGGTTGGGCACAGACATTAGCAGATATGTTAAGTCCTGGATCTGTCTTATATACAACTATTTATGCTTTAGCCATCATCTTTTTCACATATTTTTATACAGCAATTACATTTAATCCACGAGAAGTTGCTGATAATATTAAGAAGCATGGTGGTTTCGTTCCAGGTAGAAGACCAGGTAAGCCAACAGCAGAATATTTAGATAGAATTTTAACAAGAATTACTTTAGCCGGAGCATTATTCTTAGCGGCAATTGCTGTTCTACCTAATTTTGTAATGCCTTTAACCGGTATTCAAGTTAGATTTGGAGGAACGGCACTACTGATTGTAGTTGGTGTAGCTTTAGAGACGATGAAACAGATAGAGACTCACTTACTACAACGTCATTACCAAGGTTTTATGGATTAATAGATTAGGCGATTATTTTTAGAGGAGTGATTTAGGTGCATTTGATTTTAGTAGGACCACCGGGAGCAGGTAAAGGTACACAAGCTGCTAATTTAGTTGAAGAGTATGGAGTACCACATATTGCTACCGGAGATATATTTAGAAGTGCAATTAAGAATAAAACTCCTTTAGGTAAAAAAGCAAAAGAATATATTGACCAAGGAAAATTAGTTCCCGATGAAGTAACAATTGGAATAGTTAGAGAAAGATTATCTAAGGGTGATTGTCAAGAAGGTTTTATTTTAGATGGATTTCCAAGAACTATTGCTCAAGCAGATGCCTTAGCAGAGATCCTGAAAGAATTAAATATTGAATTAAATGCTGTTTTAAATATTAAAGTTAGTGATGAAGAAGTTATTAAAAGGTTATCAGGGCGAAGAATTTGTAGTGATTGTGGAGCAAGTTATCATGTTGACTTTAATCCTCCGCAAGAGGATGGAGTTTGTGATAAATGTGAAGGTGACCTTTATCAACGAGAAGATGATCAACCAGAAACGATTAAAGAAAGATTAAAAGTATATAAAGAAAAGACGGAACCATTAATTAATTATTATCAAGAAGCAGGACTATTAAAGAATGTTAATGGGGAAGCTGGGTTAGATGAGGTATTCGGGAATATTAAGCAGGCGGTGGGATAATGATTATTCGCAAGTCAGAACGAGAATTAGCTTTAATGCGTGATGCGGGACGAATAGTTGCTGAAACTCATGCTTATTTAGCTGAAGAGGTTACACCAGGGATTACTACTGAAGAGATAGATAGAATGGCCGAAGAGTTCATTTTGAAGCATGATGCTAAGCCTGCTTTTAAAGGATACCAAGGATTCCCTAGTACAGTCTGTGTGGCTATTAATGAACAGGTTGTACATGGGATTCCTGATTCAAGACGATTGAAATCTGGTGAGATCATTGGTTTAGATATCGGAGCAATAAAGAGTGGTTACTACGGAGATGCTGCTCAGACTTTAGCTGTAGGTGAAGTCTCTGATGAAGCTCAAAGATTAATGAGAGTAACTAAAGAATCTTTGCTTGCAGGCATTGAAGCAGCAGTGGAGGGGAACAGGTTATCAGATATTTCACATGCTGTACAAAGTCATGTAGAGGCAGCAGGGTTTTCTGTAGTTAGAAACTTTGTAGGGCACGGGATTGGAAGTAAGATGCACGAAGCCCCACAACTTCCTAACTTTGGTGCTCCAGGGAATGGACCGATTTTAAAATCGGGGATGACCCTAGCTATAGAACCAATGGTTAATGTTGGTGATTATCGAGTTGAAACTTTAGATGATGGTTGGACTGTTGTAACTAAAGACCGTGAGTTGTCGGCTCACTTTGAGCATACAGTTGCTATCACAGAGTCAGGCCCACAAATTTTGACTAAGATTTAAATTGCATATTAATTGGCATTTATGATATAATGTTAAATTGAGGTTTGAATAGATATTAAATTCTTTAAGGAGGTTGAAATCACCTAATGGGAAAGGAAGACCCGATTGAAGTAGAAGGTACTGTGGTTGAACCGTTACCGAATGCTAAGTTTCGTGTGGAGTTAGAGAATGGTCATAAGGTTTTAGCGCATGTGTCTGGTAAAATGAGAATGAATTATATTCGAATTCTGCCAGGTGATAAAGTTACAGTGGAGTTATCGCCATATGATTTGAGTAGAGGTCGGATTACTTATCGACATAAATAGTAATTATGGTTATTAGCCATTAGATAGTCATTGTAATAGGTTGAAAAGAGGAGGGTAAGATAATGAAAGTTCGGCCGTCAGTAAAGCCTATTTGTGATAAATGTAAGGTGGTTCGGAGAAAAGGTAAAGTATTTGTAATTTGTGAAAACCCTAAGCATAAGCAAAGACAAGGTTAATTATAGACTTATATTATTATGAAAAAATGGAGGTGTAAAGCATGGCTCGAATTGAAGGTGTTGACTTGCCAAGAGATAAGAGAGTTGAGGTTGGTTTAACTTATATACTTGGTATTGGTCGTTCTACTTCTCAAGAGATCTTAGAAATGACAGGGGTTGATCCTGATACTAAGGTTAGGGATTTAACTGAGGAAGAAGTTGCTAAGTTAAGAAATGCTATTGATGAAAATTATACAGTTGAAGGTGAACTACGTCGGGAAGTTCGTGGTGATATTAAGCGTTTGAAAGATATCGGTTCTTACCGAGGATTAAGACATAGAAGAGGATTACCGGTTAGAGGACAAAGAACTAAGACTAATGCCCGAACTCGTAAAGGACCTAAGAAGACGGTTGGTGTTAATAGAGGATAATCTTAATCGGAGAGAAAGCACTATAATTATAAGGAGGGAAATTGATGGCACGGAGAAAGAGAAAGAAGAAGAAGAAGCATGTAACAAAAGGGCAAGCGCATATTCGCTCTACTTTTAATAATACAATTGTTACTTTGGCTGACCAGCAGGGTAATGTTATTGCTTGGTCTAGTGCTGGTAATTTAGGTTTTGAAGGAACAAGAAAGAGTACTCCATATGCTGCACAGATGGCGGCGGATTCAGCTGCTAAAGAAGCTATGGAACATGGTTTAAAAGAGATTGAAGTCTATGTTAAGGGACCAGGTGCTGGTAGAGAAGCGGCAATTAGGTCATTACAGGCTGCTGGATTAGAGATTACTTCTATTCAGGATGTAACTCCTATTCCGCATAATGGTTGTCGACCACCTAAACGTCGTCGAGTATAATTAAATAATAAAGTAATTTGGAGGTGTGATTATAAAATGGCAAGATATACTGGAGCTGTTTGTCGTCAGTGTCGCCGAGAAGGTGAAAAATTATTCCTTAAAGGTGAAAGATGTTATTCAGATAAATGTGCTGTTGAACGTCGTTCATATGCTCCTGGCGAACACGGACAGGGAAGACAGAAATTATCAGAGTTTGGTGTACAGTTAAGAGAAAAGCAGAAAGTTAGAAGGATTTATGGTGTGTTAGAGAAGCAGTTTAGAAAGTATTTTGGAATGGCAGATAATGAACCAGGAATTACTGGTGAAAACTTCTTAAGAATTTTAGAGAGAAGATTAGATAACGTAGTTTATAGGTTAGGATTTGCTGTTTCTCGTAATGAAGCTAGACAACTAGTTCGTCATGGACATTTTTTAGTTAATGGAAAGAGAGTTGACATTCCTTCTTATTTGGTAGAAGAAGGAGATGAAATTGAGGTTAAAGATTCTAGTAAAGATATGACTAGAATGAAAGAGGTTGTTGAAGTTACTGCTCAAAAAGCTGTTCCAGAATGGTTAGAGGTTAGTTTAGAGCAGAAGACAGGTAAAGTATTAAGTATGCCGGAAAGAGAAGATATTGATACTCCGGTTCGCGAGCAATTAATTGTTGAATTCTATTCTAGATAAATAAAATAAATTAGTTTGTGGTTCTTCGATGAACCACTAGCTACTTTTATTTTAAGGAGACTTTTAAGTAAGTACCCTCAAGTAAAGTTGAGAAAATTTTCTTGCACTGCAAAGGGAGGGTTTAATAAATAATGATTGAATTTGAAAAGCCTAAAATTGAAAGAGTAGAGTCAGATGATACTTATGGTAAGTTTACTATTACTCCATTAGAGAGAGGATATGGTATTACTTTAGGTAATGCATTACGTAGGATTATGTTATCTTCATTACCTGGAGTAGCAGTTACTTCAGTTAAAATAGAAGGTGTTAAGCATGAATTTTCTACTATTCCTGGAGTAGTAGAAGATGTGACTGATATTATTTTGAATTTAAAAGAATTAGTGGTTAATATGGATTCTGAAGAACCTGAAGTATTAAGAATTGAAGCAGAGGGTGAAGGTAAGGTTACTGCTGAGCAATTTACCGTTAGTGGCAACGTAGAAATATTGAATCCAGATCTCCATATTGCGACTTTAAATGATGAAGCAGAATTAAGTATGGAAGTAACTATTGAGAAAGGTAGAGGTTATGTTTCTGCTGAGGAAAATGAAGGTGAAGAGAATGTTATTGGAGTTATTCCTATAGATTCTGCATTCTCACCTATTAAGCGAGTAAACTTTGAAGCGGAGGATACAAGAGTAGGTCAAGTAACTGATTTCGATAAATTGATTTTAGAGGTTAATACTGATGGAAGTTTAACCCCTGAAGAAGCTATTAGTTTGGCCGCTAAGGTATTAGCAGAGCATCTTGATTTATTTATTAATTTAACCGAAGAGATTACTGAAGTTGATATCATGGTAGAAAAAGAAGAAGAAGAAAAAGATAAGATTTTAGAGACAACAATTGAAGAGTTAGACTTATCAGTACGTTCTTCTAACTGTTTAAAAAGAGCAGGAATTAATACAGTTGAAGAGTTAACGGAGAAGACTGAAGATGATTTAATGAAGGTTAGAAATTTAGGAAAGAAATCTTTACAGGAAATTAGAGATAAATTAGATGAATTAGAACTTTCCTTAAACAAGCCTGAACTGTAGGTATTTGAGATATAAGTAAATGAGGGAGGGATGAAACTGTGGCCCAGAGAAAATTAAGTAGAAATAGCTCTAGTCGTAAGTCTTTAATGAATAGTTTAGCCATTTCTCTTTTTAAGAACGAACGAATCGAGACTACAGAGCCTAAAGCTAAAGAAGCTCAACGTTTTTCTGAAAAACTGATTACTACTGCTAAGAATGATAATCGTAATGCGCGTAAAAAGGTGATGCAGAAATTAAACGATAAAGAAGCAGTAACTAAATTATTTACAGAGATTGCTCCGCGTTTTGCTGAACGCCAAGGTGGTTATACTAGAATATTAAAGTTAGGAGCGCGTCGTGGTGATGGAGCACCAATGGCAATTTTAGAATTAGTAGAGTAAATAGATAATTTAATATTGCGGACGATAAACAGCCATAATATATAAAATTTTCAATTGGAGTCTACATTAACTACGGCCGAAGCCCTACATATTTCGGCCGTAATATATTTCTCTTCTGTATGGCTGTTTTTTGTATGAAATAAAGGTGGATAAGCAGATGAAACCATTAATTGAATTAAATGATGTTAGCTATAGCTATAATGGAGAAGAAGATTTTGTTCTAAAAGATATTGATTTAAATATAGAACCTGGTGAATTCGTAGCTATCGTTGGTCATAATGGCTCGGGAAAGTCGACTTTAGCTAAACTACTAAACGGTCTTTTATTACCATCTAAAGGCGAAGTTAAGGTAGGAGGACTCTCTACTACTAGTCAAGAAGAATTATGGCAGATTAGGCAGCAAGTTGGTATGGTTTTTCAGAGTCCTGATAATCAATTAGTAGCTAATATTGTAGAAGAAGATGTAGCTTTTGGACCAGAAAATTTAGGTTTACCTTCGGAAGAGATCAAAGCTAGAGTTAAAGAAGCTTTAGCTTTGGTTGGGATGAAAGATTTTGCTCGTCATGCCCCTCATAAGTTATCTGGTGGGCAGAAGCAGCGGGTAGCTATTGCTGGAATTATTGCTATGCGTCCGGACTGTTTAGTCTTTGATGAGCCTACTGCTATGTTAGATCCAGTCGGTAGAAAAGAAGTTATTAAGACTGTTGAAGACCTTAATAAAAATGAAGGATTAAGTGTAGTTTATATTACTCATTTTATGAATGAAGTAGTTAATGCAGACCGAATCTTAGTCTTTGAAGAGGGAGAAATAGTCTTATCAGGTAGTCCTAAGGATGTCTTTACAAAGGTTGATGAGATTAAAGAACTGTCTTTAGATGTTCCCCAGGTGACTGAATTAGCTTATCATCTTCAAAATTCTGGTCTAGATATAGATTCTGATATTTTTACGGTAAATAGGTTGGTGGAAGCAATATGCTCATTAAAGTAGAGAGTGTTACGCATCAATATGATGATATGGGAGAGTCAGTCCTAAACGACATAAATTTTTCGATTAATAAGAATGAATTTATTAGTTTAATTGGCCATACTGGCTCTGGAAAGTCAACTTTAGTACAGATTTTGAATGGTTTAATTAAACCGATTTCAGGACAAGTCTTTCTGTCTGGAGAAGATATTACTGGGAAAGATGTTGATTTGAAGAAGGTTAGACAACAAGTAGGTTTAGTTTTTCAATACCCAGAACATCAGTTATTTGAAGAAACGGTTTACCAGGATGTGGCTTTTGGGCCTAAAAATTTAGGTTTATCAGAAGAGACTATAGAAGACCGAGTTAAGGACTCTTTAAAATCTGTAAATCTTGAATATGAAGAGTTTAAAGATCGTTCACCATTTAAGTTAAGTGGTGGGCAGCAACGGCGAGTGGCAATTGCTGGTGTCTTAGCTATGCGACCTAAGGTCTTGATTTTAGATGAACCTACTGCTGGCTTAGACCCTAGAACTAGGATTGAATTGATGGAAGAGATAATTAAGTTTAAAGAAGAATTTAATTTAACTATTATCTTAGTATCCCATCGAATGGAAGAAGTCTTTCAATTAGCTGATAGAATTTTAGTTTTGAGTGAGGGGCAGTTGGTTTTCAATGAATCTCCTACTGAATTAACATCTAAGTATCATCAATTGCAGCAATTAGGTCTAGGTGTTCCAGAAATAACTGAAGTATTAGTCAATTTGAAAGAAAAAGGTTATGATTTAAATACAAATATATTTGATATTTTATCAGCAAAAGATGAAATTATTAAAGTATTAAGGAGTTAGGGTTATGTTAAATGATATTATGCTAGGTCAATATCTTGACCGAGATTCTATAGTTCATAGTTTAGACCCCCGGATTAAGATCTTATTAGTGATTCTATTTATTATTGTTCTATTTATTAGTAAGACTCTCTTAGGTTATGCAGTATTAGGTGGTTTTATCATAATTAGTACTCTTATAGCAAAAATTGAGTTCAAGTATATTCTAAAGAGTTTGAAACCCTTACTATTCATTATTAGTTTAACCTTAATTATTCACTTGTTTTTAACTAAGGGTGGAGAAGTAATTTGGGAATGGAAATTTTTAAGTATTGAAGAGAAAGGTCTAAACTTAGGTCTCTTTATGGCTGCAAGATTGATCTTTTTAATTACTTTTACTTCGTTATTAACCTTAACTACTTCGCCTTTAGAGTTAACTGATGGGTTAGAAAAGCTACTGAATCCATTTAAAAGATTTGGCGTTCCGGCTCATGAATTAGCAATGATGATGACGATTGCATTAAGGTTTATCCCTACTCTATTAGAAGAGTCCGAAAAGATCTTAAAAGCGCAGAAAGCACGAGGGGCAGACTTTGAAAGCGGGAATTTGATTCAAAAGGCTAAAAGTTTGATTCCTTTATTAGTACCGCTCTTTGTCAGTGCTTTTCGTCGTGCTGATGATTTAGCTTTAGCAATGGAAGCTAGGTGCTATCGTGGTGGAGAAGGTCGAACTAGAATGAATGAATTGCATTTATCTAGAGCAGACTATCTAATAGGAGGAGCAACTGCTATTTTCTTAATATTTGTTGCGATATTGATTTGATTTTGGAAGAAATGTTTTGAGGTGTAGTAAATGCGTTACTTAAAAGCGATTGTTGAATATGATGGGACTAATTATCATGGTTTTCAACGGCAGAATAATGCACTAGCAGTTCAAGAAGTATTAGAAGAAAGTTTATTGAAATTAACAAAGACGCAGATAAAAGTAATTGGTGCTAGTAGAACTGATAGTGGTGTACATGCGGAAGGACAAGTTGTTAATTTTCAAACTAAATCACCGATTCCAATTGAAAGATTTAGTTATGCTTGGAATAACTCATTACCTGATGATATTGTAATCAAAGAAGTAAGCAAGACTGATGCTGAATTTCATGCTCGTCATTCTGCCAAAGGGAAGGTCTATGAATATCATATATTGAATCAAGAGACGCCCTCAGCCTTTGAAAGAAATTATAGTTACCATATTAAAAAAGAATTAGACTTCACTGCTATGCAGAAAGCTGCAGAATATTTGGTGGGAGAACATGATTTTACTTCCTTTCGTGCTTCTGGTTGTAGTGCTAAGACACCAGTTAGAAAGATAGAGAGTTTTACAGTTAAGCAGTTAGGTAATAAGATCATACTTAGCGTAGAGGGAACTGCTTTTTTATATAATATGGTTAGAATTATGGCGGGAACTTTAATCGAAGTAGGACTTGGTAAATTAGATATAAAAGAAGTCCCTAAAATATTAAAACTTAAGGATAGAACTCAAGCTGGTTCGACGGCTCCTGGTTGTGGGTTAAGATTAATTAGAGTTAAATATTAAAATTCCTTGACAGTTTACAATTATTATAATAAAATTAATTCGTGAGACTTATTAATTTTATTCAAAATTGCCCCGGACCTACTTTATATATATTATTTTATTGTGACGATATGATTTTGTTATAAGGAGGGAAATTAGATGAGTACTTATATGGCAAAACCAGAAGATATAGAAAGAAATTGGTTTGTAGTTGATGCTGAAGGTAAAACTCTAGGTAGAATGGCTACTGAAATTGCAACAGTGCTACGTGGAAAGCATAAGCCAATTTATACTCCAAATGTGGATACAGGAGATTATGTAATAGTCATCAATGCTGAAAAAGTTAAGCTAACAGGTAAAAAGTTAGAGCAGAAGATGTATCATAAGCATTCTGAATATCCAGGTGGACTAAATTCTATTAGCTATAATGAATTATTAGCTAAAAAGCCAGAGAAAGTAATTGAATTAGCGGTTAAAGGAATGTTACCTAAGAATAAATTAGGACGTAAGATTTTTAAGAAATTAAAAGTCTATGCTGGTGCAGAGCATCCTCATGCTGCTCAACAACCAGAAGAATTAGACATTTAAGCGGAAATATATTAATGGGAGGAGGATTATTATGGCAGAAGTTGAGTATTTAGGAACTGGAAGAAGAAAGCATGCAATAGCTAGAGTAAGATTACAACCGGGTAACGGACAGGTTATTGTTAATGACCGACCTATAGATGATTATTTTGGTCGTAAAACTTTAGAAAAAGAAGCTTTACAGCCTTTAGACGTAACTGAGACTGTTGGAGAATTCAATATAGTAGTTACTGTAGAAGGTGGTGGAGTGTCAGGTCAGGCCGGAGCAATTTCTCATGGTATTGCTCGTGCTCTATTAGATGTTGAACAGAACTATCGAACTCCATTAAAGAAAGCAGGTCTTTTAACTCGAGACCCAAGAATGAAAGAACGTAAGAAGTATGGACGTAAGAAAGCAAGAAAGTCTGGTCAATTCTCAAAAAGATAATCAATTTTTCATGGCAAGGAAGGGTATATATACTCTTCCTCTTTCTTTTGTTTAAATTAAATTCTGACAGGTTAGAGTCTGAAAATATATCTTTATTAATAAAAAACGTAATTTCAGGCTGAGGTTAAGGATAAGGTTGAGAAAGTTCAAATCCTTAAAAATCATATCAATAATAGTTAACTAAGAAAACATGTATTAAGTTAGCGTACATGAAATCTAATTATAAAATTTACTTGCATAAGAATATATTAGAATATTGACGCTAATAATAGAATTTAATAAATATTTCCGCGGAAATATTGTTATATTTTTTAGAAGAAAGATGTATTGGGGAGAATAAATGATGAAGACACCATATTTAGAGATAAAACTAGATAAAATAGTTAAAAACACTAGAAAAATTGTTAGTTTAGCAGCAAAGCATGGCATTAAAATTTTTGGAGTGACTAAGGGGGTTTGTGGTGACCCACAGATAGCCCAAGCTATGGTACGTGGAGGGGTAAAAGGTTTAGCGGATTCAAGAATAGAAAATATTAAAAAGTTAAACAGTTATGGCTTTAAGCTACCATTGGTTCTATTGAGGATTCCCATGTTAAGTGAAATAGAAAGAGTCATTAACTATGTAGACATTAGTTTAAATTCTCAATTAGAAGTAATTGAAGCTTTAAATAAAGAGGCAAGGTCAAGAGGAAAGACCCATAAAATTATTCTAATGGTTGATTTAGGTGATAGAAGAGAAGGAATCTTACCTAAAGAGGTCAAAAAAGTAGTTGGAAGGATTAAAGCAAATTGTTCAAATATAAAAATAGTAGGATTAGGTACTAATTTAGCATGTTTCGGAGGGGTTTTGCCAACAGCAGAGAATATGAATCACTTTATAAGATTAGTAGAAGAAGCCGAATCAGTTCTAGAGAACAACTTACAGATTATTTCAGCAGGGAATAGCAGCTCTTTACCATTATTACATACTTCTGGAGTGCCACAAAGAGTAAATCAACTTAGAATTGGGGAAAGTATATTATTAGGAAGTAATTTGGTTGAGGGAGGTACCCTACCTAGTTTACATAGTGATACTTTCATTTTAGGGGCAGAGATAGTAGAGTTAAATGAGAAGGGAGCACTACCAGATGTGCCTCAAGGTCCTAATGCATTTGGAGAAGAATTAAAGTTAAAGAAAGATGGAATACGAGAAAGAGCTATTCTAGCTATTGGTAGACAAGATATCTCTCCGAATGGTTTAACTCCTTGTCTAACTGGAGTTGAAATTGAAGGGGGCAGCAGTGATCATTTAATCATTGATATTACAGATGTAAAAGAGAAATTAAAGGTAGGAGATATACTAGAGTTTAAAGTTGATTATAGTTCTTTATTGAGAGCAACAACTTCGCCATATGTGGATAATAGTTATTCGCTTGTGTAAGGAGGGGACTATTTGAAAGTAGCAGTTATTGGTGTGCCGATGGATTTAGGAGCAAATCGTCGCGGTGTTGATATGGGACCAAGTGCTATTAGATATGCCGACTTAATACCACAAATTAAGGAGTTAAAAATTGGAGTTAAGGATTATGGTGATGTGGAAGTTCCAATTATTAGACATAATAAAGAAAGAGAGAATTATATCTTAGCAATTAGAGATACTTGCAGTATTTTAGCTAAGAAAGTAAAAAGAAGTTTAGATCTGGATTACTTACCATTAATTCTAGGCGGGGATCATAGCATTACTATTGGGACTTTTAAAGGCTTAAAAAGTGTTAATCAAGATGTAGGATTAATTTGGTTCGATGCTCATGCTGATTTTAATACTCCTGGTACAAGTCAGACCGGAAATATTCATGGCATGTCTTTAGCAGTAATTAATGGCGAAGGTCCTGATGAATTAATATCTATTTTAGAGGATGATTACGGAATAGATGAAGAAAATATTGCTTTAATTGGAGTTAGAGATTTAGATGCTAGTGAGAGTAGGAGATTAAAAGAGACAGATATAAATATATATACAATAAGTGATATAGATAGATTAGGAATAGAGCAGGTAATGAAGGAAGCGATAGAGATAGCTTCTTGTGATAAGGAGGGGGTACATGTTAGTTTTGATATTGATGTGTTAGATCCTTTAACGGCACCTGGAGTAGGAACGGCAGTGCCTGGGGGTCTAAATTATCGCGAGGCCCATTTAGCTATGGAGATGATAGCTGATGCTGGGACTTTGATTTCTATGGATTTAGTAGAAGTAAATCCTATCTTAGATGAACGGAATCGAACTGCTAAAGTAGGAGTTGATTTAATCCTATCAGCTTTAGGAAAGCAAATACTATAAGATAAATATAACGATGAAAGGAGTTGGATTTCATGAGTGGAATTGTTTTTGCAGGATTAAGTCCTCATCCACCGATGTTGATACCAGAAATAGGGAGAGATGATTTAAGGCAAGTTGAAGAGACACAAAAGAGCATGAGGGAGTTTGCTAAAAGAGTCAAGAAGGCAGAACCTGATCTAATTATTACTATTAGTCCACATGGTCCGGTATTTTCTGATGCGATTAGCATATTGAATACTCCTAAATTACATGGTGATTTTGGTCAGTTTGGATTTCCTGAGATAGAATTAAGCTATGACTTGCAGGAAGATATTATTAAAGAATTGGTTAGAGTAAATAAAGCAGAAGATATAACAGTAGCCAGAATTGATCAAAGTAGTGCTCATAAACTTGAGATTAATCCGAAGTTAGACCATGGTGTTTTAGTTCCTCTCTATTACTTAGAAGAAGCGGGCATTACTGATCTACCTTTAGTACCAGTTACCATGGGGATGCTACCATATGAGGATCTATATAAGTTTGGAAAGATAGTCCAATTAGCAGCTATGAAATTAGGCTATCGTGTAGCAATTATTGCTAGTGGTGATCTTTCACATCGTTTAACTCCTGAGGCTCCAGCTGGATTTAACCCACAAGCTAAGGAGTTTGATCAGAAGTTAGTACAGGCATTAGCAGAAGATAGAATAGAAGATATTTTTGCATTAGACAGAAATTTGATTGAAAAGGCTGGAGAATGTGGATTAAGACCAATTATGATTATGTTAGGGGCTATTGATGGATTAGCTGTTAAACCAGAGTTATTATCTTATGAAGGACCGTTTGGGGTAGGTTATGGTGTAATTACTTATGAGATCGATGGTTCTGACGAAGAACGGAAGAAATTAGATGGGTTGCTAGCTGACCGTCAGGAGAAATTAGCGGAACAGCGTAAAGAAGAAAGTGATTTGGTTCGATTAGCTCGCAAGGCGGTAGAGCAGTATGCATTAAATAAAGAGTTAATTTCAGTGCCAGATGAATTAACAGATGAAATGAAGAAGGAAGCCGGCGTCTTTGTCTCAATAAAGAAGTATGGACAGCTAAGAGGCTGTATTGGAACTATTGAGCCAGTCGAAGAGAATGTAGCTGCAGAGATAATTAGAAATGCCTATAGTGCTGGATTTAAAGATCCTCGTTTTCCAGCTGTTAACTTAAATGAATTAGAAGAATTAACTTATTCAGTCGATATTTTAGAAGAACCAGAGTCGATTGAGTCACCAAAAGAATTAGACCCTCGCAAGTATGGGGTGATAGTTCGCAAAGGACAGAAAAGCGGATTATTACTACCTAGACTCGATGGAGTAGATACTGTTGATAAGCAGCTAGAGATTGCTAAAAGAAAAGCAGGAATACCGATAGATGAAGAGGATGTAGAGTTGATGAGGTTTAGGGTTACGCGGTATGAGTGAGGCTAAAATTAAAGAGGCTAAATGGTACGAAAAGATATCTGAAGGTAGAGTAGAGTGTAACTTGTGTCCTCATAACTGCAAATTGAATGAAGAGCAGACGGGAGTATGTGGAGCGAGAGAAAATCTGAATGGTAAATTGATTACTAAAATCTATGGTCAGGCTAGTGCGATGGCGATTGATCCTATTGAAAAGAAACCACTCTTTCATTTTTATCCAGATACTGATATATTATCTATAGGTACAGTAGGTTGTAATTTAAGTTGCAAATTCTGCCAGAATCATCATATTGCTCATGATCATCAGGCTAAAACTAACTTTCTAACTCCTGAACAGATAGTAGCAGCGGCTAAAAAACATGACGTAATTGGAGTTGCATATACTTATTCAGAACCGATTATTTGGTTTGAATATTTATTGGAGACAGCTAAATTAGTAAAGGAAGCAGGAATGAAGAATGTGTTAGTAACTAATGGAGTAATTAATTCTAAGCCTTTTAATGAGCTGCTACCTTATATTGATGGTTTCAATATAGACTTAAAAGCTTTTACTGAAAAATTTTACCGTAATATATGTCAAGGATATTTAGAACCGGTTAAAAAAACAATTAGATTAGCTAATAAAGAAGCTTTAGTAGAAGTAACAACCTTATTAATTCCAGGTTTGAATGACTCGAAAGAAGAAATAGAAGATTTAGTAAGATGGTTAGCAGAAATTGAGCCTAATATTCCATTGCATTTTTCCCGTTACTTTCCCAAATATGAATTAGAGATAGAAATAACTCCGATAGAAACTTTGCTTAAAGCTAAAGAGCTAGCTGAAGAGAAGTTGAACTTTGTTTACTTAGGTAATGTACAGGATAGTAAATATAGGAATACATATTGTTATCAATGTGGGGAATTATTAATAGAAAGAGATTGGTCAAAAGTTAAATTAAATTTAGATGAAGATTTATGTCCTGAATGTGGAGTGAAGATTAATATTTGGAATTAAAAATAAAAATTCTTGACATTCTTTAAAAATTTGCATATAATATTATCAAAGCAAGAAAAAGTTAATAATTTAAACACAAAGAACGGGCTAAGAGTTAGGGCTAACTTTTAGAGAGGGGTTCTCGATAGGCTGAAAGGAACTCTAGTTAGGAATAATTCATTCTGCCACCCGGGAGTGGTGAGGTCGAAATAGTAGTAGACCTTGACGTTATAACTACGTTATAGTTATAAGGGGTTAAGAATTACTTTTTTATAATTCTTGATAACTAGAGTGGTACCGCGGGTAATCTATGCTCTCGTCTCTATATTTTAGAGACGAGGGCTTTTTTTATTTTAAAAATGATTAAATAAAAATTGAGAAGGGAGGAGTTTAGTATGTTTGAAAACTATTTTTCTAAGAATGCACAGAAGATGAAAGGTTCAGAAATTAGAGAGTTCTTCGAACTAACAGAGCGACCGGAGGTGATTTCATTTGCCGGTGGTTTTCCTAATAAGGAATGCTTGCCGACTGCAGCAGTAGAGAAGATGAGTAGTAGATTATTAGCAGAGTCAGAAGAAGGAATGCTGCAGTATAGCCCGACAGAAGGACAAGAAGATTTAAGGAAGTATATAGTCAAATTTATGGCTCAGAGAGGAATCAAAGTTGGCATTGAGAATATATTAGTTACTAGTGGTTCACAGCAAGGTTTAGACTTAGTAAGTAAAGTCTTTGTTGACCCAAGAGATAAAGTATTAACAGAAGCTCCTAGTTATGTAGGAGGGTTGGGAGCGATTAATAATTATCAAGGAGATATAATTAGTGTTGGGGTAGATGAAGAAGGGATTAGAATAGATCTTTTAGAGGAAGAGTTAGAAAGATTAGCTTGTGAAGGTGAGACTCCAAAATTTATCTATTTAGTTGCTGACTTTAATAATCCTACTGGTTTGACGATAGCTACTGAACGGCGAAAGAAGTTAGTGAAATTGGCTGAGGAATATGAATTTTTAATTCTTGAGGATGATCCGTATAGCAAATTAAGATATGAGGGTATCGAACAGCCTGCTATTAAAAACTTTGACCGGGAGGGAAGAGTAATCTATTTAGGGTCATTTTCTAAAATATTTATTCCAGGGGTTAGAATTGGCTGGATAGTAGCGCACGAAGAGATAATTCAGAAGATGATTTTAGCTAAGCAAGCAACAGACTTATGTACTAATTCAATTGGACAACGGTTGATTACTGCTTGTGGAGAAGCAGGTATCATTGATCAACAGATTAATAAGTTAAGAGACTTTTATCGTAAGAAGAGGGATGTGACATTAGAATCTTTAACTAAATATTTTCCTCAAGAAGCAACCTGGACGGAGCCAGAAGGAGGCTTCTATACTTGGGTCGAATTACCCGGATTTTTAAATACTAAAGAGATCTTATTAAAGGCGATTGAAGAGAATGTAGCCTTTGTAGTCGGGAGTGCATTTCAAGTTAATGGTAAAGGGCATAATGCCTTCAGATTATCATTTAGCCAACCAGATATAGATGAAATAGAAGAAGGAATCTATAGATTAGGTAAGATTATTAAAGGTGAAATAGCTAAAAGATCTGGAAACCAAAAATGTATAGGATGCTAGTAGCTTGATAGAAACTTTGCCAAATGATTGATGAGATTAGGCTATTATTTCGCTCATAAAGGTAGACAGCAATAATTCCAATTATGAAATAATGTAGTAAGAAGCCAAAGTTAAATTCTAACAGGCTTAATGCATAATAGAGACTGCTAGCTAAAGTACCAAAGATAATGCCGATTCTTTCTTTAAAGTAATTATAAATAATAATACGGTAGAATAGCTCAGTTGCTAAAGCAGGAATTATCGATAATAGACTTAGAATAATAAAGTAAAGGATACTACTTGTTAATTCATCTATTGAAGTAATTCTTACTAAAGGTTGAAATGTAGTATCAAAAGTAAGATGTTGATGTTGAAGATTAATAAGTAAGATCGTTAAAATTGGTAAAGGATAACTAACTTTAAGTCCTAATTTTAAATCTTTAGTATAATTATCTAAAGCAAGACCTATCTTGCTCAAAGAAAGATTATGTTTAAATAATAAAGTATATACCAGGTAGGTAATTATTAATAATTTAATAACTAATAAGAATGAATAGTAAAAGAAAGATTCAAATTCAGGTATATTTGGAAGATTATAATCTTTAGCTAAGGAGATAAGCAATGGTCCTAGATACCAAAGTAGTTGAAGCATTATTATCTCTTTAGTCTTCCAAGTATACTTCTTTTTTTTGCCTTTAATTAGTTTTTTGAGCTGTTTATTCTTCATATTAATCCCCTTATTTCTTTTTTATTAAATTCTAATTGAGAGAGGAAATATCCTGCAAGCGACTGGAAATAATTTGAAAATCATCCCTGGTTTAAGTGCTTGTATAAATAAAAGTGGTGTGTTATAATTATTTAAAACTAGAAATCGAAGTTAGAAGTGAGTAGTAAGGAGGTATTTTATTTGGGAGAGTTAAGAATAGAGCAGATTGCTGCTGATCTTAGGAAAGTTAATAAGGGCGAAGTATTGGTGGACAAAGTAACAAGAACTCTTTATAGTACTGATGCAAGTATCTATCAAATCGAACCTTTAGGAGTAGTCTTTCCAAAGGATAAAGAGGATGTAAAAGCAGTAATCAAATATGCTTATGAAAATAGTTTAGCTATCTTTCCTCGGGGTGCCGGTTCTGGTTTAGCCGGACAATCTTTGGGGGAAGGGATTATCTTGGATTTTACTAAGTATATGGACAAGATTGTTGAGGTTAATACTGATGAGTCATATGTTAAAATAGAACCAGGAATTACTTTGGGTGTTCTAAATAGAAGATTAGCAGAAGATAATAAATTCTTACCGCCGGACCCTTCTAGTGGTGAATATTGTACATTAGGAGGAATGTTGGGGAACAATGCTTCCGGAGGCCATTCAGTTAAATACGGTAGTACTATTGATTATGTCTTAGAACTAGAAGTGGTCTTAGCTAATGGTGAGGATATTAGAGTTGAGAATTTTAAATTGGATAGTCAAGAATATAAGGAAGCTTTACAACAGGAAGGATTAGCAGGAGAGATATATACGAAAGTCAGTCAATTGATTAAAGATAACCAAGAGTTAATTAAAGAACATACTCCTGATGCGAGGAAGAACTGCAGTGGGTATAGATTAGATGCAGTGGTTCAAGATGAAGACTTCAATTTGGCTAAATTACTTGTTGGTTCAGAAGGTACTTTGGCAGTAATTACTGAAGCTAAGTTGGAGATTGTTGAACGACCAGTAAAACAGGCTATTACTTTATTGTATTTTGATGACTTAGATAAGGCCGGTCGAGCTGTAGGCAAGATTTTGAATTTAGACCCTAGTGCAATTGAGATTATGAATTATGGATTTTTAGAGTTGGTGCGTAATAATCATCCCGATATTGATAAGCAACTACCGGATGATATTCAAACAGCTCTGTTAGTAGAAGTTGATGGAGATAATGATGATGAAATTGAAGAGGCAATTAATAGAATAGAAGAGTTAGTATGTCAAGAATTAGAATTAGCTTTTGGAATTGATACTGCTTATGATGAAGCAGAACAGAAGAAGTTATGGTCGATTAGAAAATCGGCAGTACCGATCTTAAATAAGATAAAAGGACCTAAGCGCATTACAGGTTTTGTAGAAGATGTAGCAGTTGATCCTTTTAAGTTACCAGATTATATTAGAGGTTTTAAAGAGATTGTAGATAGACACGGAGTGAAGGCTATTATATATGGCCATGCAGGTCATGGTAATACTCATCCCCGGCCTCTTTTAAATTTAAAAGAGGAAGAAGATATTAAGAAGATGGAGGCTATCGCTGAAGAGGTTTATGATTTAGTTAGTGAATTAAATGGGACTATTAGTGGCGAACATGGCGATGGCCTATTACGAGCTCAGTTTTTAAAGAGGATTTATGGGCCGATGTATGATCTCTTTAAGGATATAAAGGAGACTTTTGATCCTAAGAATATCTTAAATCCAGGTAAGATAATTAGTGATGATTCAGAATTAATGACTAAAAATTTAAGATATGGCAGTGAATATGAGATTACTGATGTAGAGTCTAAATTAAAATTTGCTGAAGGTGAGTATCAAGCAGAGGTAGAGAAATGTCATGGTTGTTCTAAGTGCCGATCTTTTGTAGGCACCGATATGTGTCCAATCTTTAAAGCATATGGCGATGAACGAATGGCTCCTAAATCTAAAGCTAATATTTTGCGGGCGATTATTTCAGGTAGATTAGATCCATCAGGTGAAACTGAAGAGCAGAATATTAAGGAAATCTTTGATCTCTGTCTTAATTGTAAGAACTGTCATTTAGAATGTCCTTCTCAAGTAAATATACCTAAATTAATGGTGGAAGCAAGAACTAAGCATTACGAACGAACTGGTCAACCATTAGTTAATAAGGTATTAGGTGCTAGTGGAGATATGGGCAGATTGGGAAGTATAACTCCGGCTATAACTAATAACTTTCTTACGATGAAACCATTTAGAGCAGTTATGGAGAAGGTGACTGGGCTTGCTAAGGAAAGAAATTTTCCTCAATTTGCTAATGAGACTTTTAATGCTTGGTTTAAGAAGAAGAAGTCTAAAAAAGGTAAAAAAGTAGCTTATTTTACTGGTTGTTCTACTAATTACTATAGCCCAGAGGTAGGCAAAAGTTTAGTTAAAGTATTAGAGAAGAATGGATACCAAGTTATATTGCCAGAGCAAAAGTGTTGTGGAATTCCAAAGATAAATTATGGAGATTTGGATTCGGCTAAGGATAATATAAATTATAATATTAATTCATTAGTTGAGGTTGTTAAAGAAGGATATGATATTATTACCGCTTGTCCTAGCTGTAGTCTAAGTATTAAAGATGAGTATTTAGATTTGATAGATACTCAAGAGGCTAAGTTAGTAGCAGAGAATACTTATCATATTAATGAGTATTTATTAACTTTAAGAGAAAAAGAGAAATTAGATCTTGACTTTAAAGATCAGCAGGGGAAGTATGCATATCATACTCCTTGTCATTTAAAGGCTCAACACTTACAAGGTTCTACGAAAGAAGTATTAAAGCTAGTTCCAGGAGTTACGGTAGAAGAGATAGATGCAGGCTGTTGTGGAATCGCAGGGACCTTTGGGTTTAAGAAGGATAATTATGAGCTTTCGATGAAGATAGGTAAGAATATTACTGATAAATTAAAGAAGATGGATTATGATCAGGTATTAACTGATTGTGATGCTTGTAAGATGCAGATCAAAGAAGGAATTGATGATGAAATTATTCATCCGATTCAGGTTTTAGCTGGGAGTTATTAATAAGAGACGTAATTTCAGGCTGAGGATAAGGTTGAGGAAGTTCAAATCCTTAAAAATTATATCAATAATAGTTAATTAAAAAACACGTATTAAGTTAACGCAGATGACTTTATGTTAAGAAGAGGAGGAGTTAAGTATGAGAAGTGATCAAGTAACTAAAGGAGTAGATAAGGCACCTCATCGTTCATTATTTAAAGCTATGGGGTACACTGATGAGGAGATAGAGAGACCGTTAATTGGAATTGCTAATGCTCAAAATGAGGTGATTCCTGGTCATGCTCATTTAGATAAGATTGCGCAAGCAGTGAAGACAGGGGTTAGGATGGCCGGAGGGACTCCAATTGAATTTGGAGGGATTGGAGTCTGTGATGGTATCGCTATGGGACATCAAGGAATGCATTATTCTTTAGCTAGTCGAGAAGTGATTGCTGATTCAGTAGAAATTATGGCACAAGCCCATGCTTTTGATGCGTTAGTTTTGATTCCTAATTGTGATAAGATAGTGCCGGGAATGTTGATGGCAGCAGCTAGATTAAATATTCCAACGGTAGTAGTAAGTGGTGGACCGATGTTAGCTGGACGCCATGAAGGAGAAAATATTGATTTGAAGACAGTCTTTGAAAGTGTGGCAGCAGTTCAGACTAATAATATGTCAGAAGATGAATTAGCAGCAGTTGAGGATAGTGCTTGTCCTGGTTGTGGTTCTTGTTCAGGAATGTTTACTGCTAACTCAATGAATTGTTTAACAGAAGTTTTGGGATTAGGTTTACCTGGCAACGGAACAATTCCAGCGGTAGATGCTAAAAGAATTAGATTAGCTAAGAAGGCTGGTATGCAGGTTATGGATCTATTAGAAAAGGATATTAAGCCATTAGATATTTTAACAGAGGAAACTTTTGAGAATGCTTTGGCTGTAGATATGGCGCTTGGTTGTTCTACTAATACGGCTTTACATTTACCAGCGATTGCTCATGAAGCAGGAGTTGAATTGGATTTAGAGCTGATTAATGAGGTTAGTGCTAAGGTACCTCATCTTTGTAGTTTAAGTCCTGCTGGTAGACATCACATTCAAGATTTGGACGAAGCTGGCGGTATTCCAGCAGTAATGAAAGTCTTAAGTAGCGAAGGGCTTCTTAATGAGGAATTGCTGACTATAACTGGCCAGAGTGTTGGAGATAATTTAGCAGAGGTAGAAGTATTAGATGAAGATGTAATTAGAAAGTTTGATACTGCGTATCATCAAACCGGTGGTCTAGCTGTATTAAAGGGTAACCTTGCCCCGGATGGAGGAGTAGTTAAGCAAGCAGCAGTAGCTGATGAAATGTTAGTTCATGAAGGTCCGGCTCGGGTCTTTACTTCTGAAGAAGAAACAGTAAGAGCGATTCATGCTGGTGAAGTTAAAGCAGGAGATGTAGTGATTATTAAGTACGAAGGACCTAAAGGTGGACCAGGAATGAGAGAAATGTTAACCCCAACTTCAGCAGTTGCTGGTGCAGGGTTAGATAAAGAGGTTGCTTTAATTACTGATGGGCGTTTTTCTGGTGCTACTCGTGGAGCATCTATTGGACACGTATCTCCAGAGGCTATGGAAGGTGGACCGATTGCTGTTGTTGAAGAAGGAGATATTATTGAAATAGATATTCCTAATAGAAAGTTAAATGTGAAATTAAATGAAGAAGAGATTGAAAGAAGGTTAGAAGAGTGGTCAGCACCAGAGCCAAAAATTAAGAGTGGTTATTTATCTCGATATGCAAAGCTAGTTACTTCAGCAAGTACAGGAGCGGTTTTTGAATAAAAAATGAAAAATCTCTTGACAAACAGATAAAATTTTCATATAATATGTTTTAAATCAATAATAAAGTTTAAAAGTAATGAAAGGAAATGAAGTAATTAATTGGATTACAGAGAATCGGAGGGGCTGAGAACCGATATCTAAATTAATTATTTCTCTCGTCCTAGAACTGTAGACCGAAAGGAGTCAATTCTTTTAAGAAAGCTCTTGACAAATTAGTGGAAATCGCTTATACTTGTTAATAAATAAATTATAAAAGTGATTATAAGCTTAAAGGCGTTGAAAGGGAGAGTAAATAGTTAATTCTATTTACAGCGAACTGGGATTGGTGAGAGCCAGGATAGAACGACCTATTGAACATCCCCCTAGAGCTGCAGACTGAAAGATAACTCCGAGTAAGTTGTGCCGGTTTAGCACCCGTTATTATGTGCTGGAGTATGGAACAGATTCTTTTTATGAATCTGTAAGTACTTACTAAGACTGCTATCGTGAGGTAGTAGTGAATCAGGGTGGTAACACGAGAAGTTTATAACCTCTTGTCCCGATTAATGTCTATAGCATTAGTCTGGATAAGAGGTTTTTTTGATTTAAGTAGTAAGCAAGTAGAGAGAAGAATTAGTAGAAGATTATTAGCAGAATTAAGAAGAAATTAGTATAAGATTTAGAATAGAATTATTAGTAAAAGATTGAGTAGCCAGTAGCCAAGGAGTATATTATTTAACTAAGGGTAGTTTATATTTATTTATAGGTGAATTTTCATCTTTAGATATTTATTAACTCTTAAATTGTTATTTAGGCTCTGGATATACTCATCTAGAGCCTTTTTATATTTAAATATATATTTAATCTTAATTCCAAGTATATAATTTTTAAAAAACTCATAAATACTTTAAAAGGGGTGAATTTAAGCAAATGAAGATTACTGGAGCAGAAATTATTGTTAAGTCATTGTTAGAAGAAGATGTAGAAAAAATATTTGGTTATCCAGGTGGAGCAGTAATACCTCTCTATGATGTATTATATGAATATGAAGAGGAGATTGAGCATGTCTTAACGAGACATGAGCAATGGGCGATTCATGCAGCAGATGGATATGCGCGGAGTACAGGTGAACCAGGAGTCTGTATTGCTACTTCAGGTCCAGGAGCAACTAACCTAGTGACTGGTTTAGCTACTGCTCATATGGATTCAATTCCAATCGTTGCTTTTACTGGGCAGGTTCCAACGCATATGTTAGGGACAGATGCGTTTCAGGAAGCAGATATAACCGGGATTACTTTACCAATTACTAAGCATAATTATTTGGTACAAGATGTAAAAGAGCTACCTAGAATCATTAAAGAGGCTTTTCATATTGCTACTACGGGGAGGCCTGGTCCGGTCTTAATTGATTTACCGAAGGATATTCAAAATGAAGAAGCAGTATTTGATTATCCAACAGAGGTCAACTTGCCTGGCTATAAACCTAATTATACTGGACATGGGTTACAGATAAAAGAGGCGGCTAAAGTGATTAATGAAGCTGAAAGGCCATTAATTTACGCCGGAGGAGGAGTAATTTCTAGCGGGGCTGCTGATGAGTTACGAGAATTAGCACAGAAGGCGACAATTCCTGTAACCACAACTTTAATGGGGTTAGGTAGTTTCCCAGAAACAGATAATTTAGCTTTAGGGATGTTAGGAATGCATGGAACAGAACAGGCAAACTATGCTGTTTGTGAAGCTGACTTATTAATTGCGGTTGGAGCTAGGTTTGATGATCGAGTAACTGGAAAATTAGAGACTTTTGCTCCTAATGCTGATATTATCCATATTGATATTGACCCGGCTGAAATTTCAAAACGTGTGTTGATAGATGTACCGATAGTAGGAGATGTTAAACAGATCCTAACTGAGTTAAATGAACAGGTAGAGGGCAAAGAACATAAAGAGTGGAATAAGAAAGTGGCTAATTGGAAGAGTAAATCTATTGTTCAAAAAGAGCCACTTCAAGATAAGGTAACTCCAAAAGGAGTAATTAATCAGATTTATGAATCAACTAATGGCGAGGCTTTAATTGCTACTGAAGTAGGACAGAATCAAATGTGGGCCGCATTATATTATAAGTATACTAAACCAAGAAGTTTTAGTTCTTCCGGTGGTTTAGGAACTATGGGATATGGATTTCCAGCGGCTTTAGGTATTCAAGTTGGTAATCCAGATGAACCTGTCTTCTGTATAGCTGGAGATGGCTGTTTCCAAATGAATGCTATGGAGTTAGCTACTGCTATTCATTATGAGCTTCCAGTTAATATAGCAATTCTTAATAATAATTATTTAGGTATGGTGCGACAGTGGCAAGAGATATTCTATGATAAGCGTTATTCGTCTACTTGTTTGCAAAGGAGAAATAGTTGTCCTCCAAACTGTTCCTCACCAGGAGACCAGTGTCCAGAATTGGTACCGGACTTTGTTAAGCTAGCTGAATCCTTTGGAGCTTTAGGTATTAGAGTCACTAAAGCTGAAGAGATAAAGCCGGCTTTAGAGAAAGCAATTGCTAGTCCTAAGCCAGTAGTTTTAGATTTTATTATTGAACGAGAGGCAAATGTGTTTCCAATGGTACCTGCTGGAGGAGAGTTGGATAATATGATTCTAGGAGGGGATGAATAGTGAAGCATACAGTTTCAGTCTTAGTAGCTAATAGGTCTGGAGTCTTAGCTAGAATTGCTAGCCTGTTCAGTAGAAGAGGGTTTAATATAGATAGTCTTTCAGTGGGAACTACTGAAGATCCAACAGTTTCTAGGATCACTATTGTAGTAGAAGGTGATGATCAGGTCTTAGAACAGGTTACCAAACAGCTTAATAAATTAATAGATGTTTATAAAGTAAGTGATATTACTAATGATCCATCTATAGATAGAGATTTAGCTTTAATTAAAGTAAAAGCAACTTCAAGTACTAGATCCGAAATTATGCAGATTGTAGATATTTTTAGAGGAAAGATTGTAGACGTAGCAACAGGATCACTAGTAGTTGAGGTCACTGGTAATGAAGAGAAGGTTAATGCCATTGAGGAGTTATTAAGACCATTTGGTATCATAGAATTAGTTAGAACTGGTAAGATTGCTATGGCAAGAGGGGAGAAATAGTTAACAACTAATAAATTATATATTAAAAATCATAAATTAAAATTAGGGAGATGATGTTAATGAAGATGTATTACAATGGAGATGCTGATTTAAAGTATTTAGAAGGAAAGAAGATAGCAATTATTGGGTATGGTAGTCAGGGGCATGCACAGTCTCAAAACTTAAGAGATTCTGGATTAGATGTTATTGTGTCTGAATTAGAAGGAACATCTAATTATGAGCAAGCAGTTGAGGATGGTTTTGAACCAAAAGGAGCTGCTGAGGCAGCTTCTGAAGCAGATGTGATTCAAATTTTACTTCCGGATACTGTGCAAAAGAAAGTCTATTATGATGCGATTGAGCCTAATTTAGAAGAAGGTAATGCACTTGTGTTTTCTCATGGGTTTAATATTCATTATGACCAGATTGTTCCTCCAGAAAATGTAGACGTATATATGGTTGCACCTAAAGGACCAGGACATTTAGTTAGAAGAGTTTATACTGAAGGGGCAGGGGTTCCTACTTTGATTGCAGTATACCAAGATGCAACTGGTAATGCAAAAGAGATGGCTTTAGCTCATGCTAAAGGTGTTGGTGGAACTCGCGCTGGTGTAATTGAGACTACATTTAAAGAAGAAACAGAAACTGACTTATTCGGTGAGCAAGCAGTACTTTGCGGTGGAGCAACTGAATTGGTTAGAGCTGGATTTGATACATTAGTTGAGGCTGGTTATAAGCCGGAAATCGCTTATTTTGAGTGCTTACATGAGTTAAAATTAATCGTTGACTTAATGTATGAAGGCGGTATTGCTACTATGAGAGATTCAATCTCTGATACAGCAGAGTATGGTGATTTAATTGCTGGGAAGAAAGTTATTAATGAAAAATCAAGAGAAGCAATGCAAGAGCTACTAAAGAATGTACAGAATGGTGAATTTGCTAAACGATGGTTATTAGAGAATCAAGCAGGTCGGCCATCATATCAGAAACGAAAAGAGATAGATGCTAATCATAAGATTGAGAAAGTTGGGAAGAAGTTAAGAGATATGATGGAGTGGATTGAGGACTAAAGCTACTTAAATAGATTTCGGAGGGATTCTAATGAGTGAAATTAAGATATTTGATACGACTTTAAGAGATGGTGAACAATCACCAGGTGTTAGTTTAAATATTGAAGAAAAACTGGAGATTGCTCATCAACTAGCCAAACTAAACGTTGACGTAATAGAAGCCGGATTTCCTATTGCCTCCGATGGAGATTTTGCAGCAGTAAAAGCTATTGCTAAGGAAGTGGAAGGGCCAGTCATTGCTGGGCTGGCTCGTGCCACTGAAAAGGATATCGACCGTGCTTGGGAAGCTTTAAAATTTGCTATAAAACCGAGGGTTCATACTTTTATAGCTACTTCTGATATTCATATGAAATATAAACTTAAAAAGAGTCCTAAAGAGGTCTTAGCATCAGCAGTAAAAGCTGTGGAATATGCTAAAGGGTATGTTGATGACGTAGAGTTTTCTGCTGAAGATGCTTTTCGTAGTGATAAAGATTTTTTATGTGAGATCTTTACCGCTGTAATCAAAGCAGGAGCAACAGTAATCAATATTCCTGATACAGTGGGTTATGCTACTCCTCAGGAGTTCGGAGGTTTGATTAAGTATATTAATGATAATGTATCTAATATTGATGAAGCAACGATTAGTGTCCACTGTCATAATGATTTGGGTATGGCAGTTGCTAACTCATTGGCTGCTATCGAGAATGGTGCTGAGCAAGTAGAGTGTGCAGTTAATGGGATTGGAGAGCGGGCTGGTAATACTGCCCTAGAAGAAGTAGTTATGTCTTTATATACACGACGAGATTATTTTGATAGATTATCAGAACTTAAATTGAATGAGATTTATAAGACTAGCAAGTTAGTAAGTTCATTAACAGGCATGTCTGTTCAGGCTAATAAAGCAGTTGTAGGGCAGAATGCCTTTGCTCATGAATCTGGGATTCATCAAGATGGAGTGATGAAGGAAAGAACGACTTATGAGATTATGGATGCCCAGACTATCGGTTTAAATGAAAATAAGATTGTGCTAGGTAAACATTCAGGACGTCATGCTTTTAAAGAGAGATTAAATGAATTAGGTTACGAATTAGAAGGTGAAAATCTTAATAAGACTTTCAAACGTTTTAAAGAGTTAGCTGATCGTAAGAAGTCGATTACAGACCGAGACTTAGAAGCATTAGTTGAAGATGAGATTAAAGTAGTTCCACAGTCTTATGAGTTAATGGGGATTCAAGTTTCTAGTGGAAATCAAGTCTTTCCAACTGCCACTCTTAGAATGGACTGTGCTGGGGAAATAGTTACTGAAGCGGCTTATTGTGATGGAGGACCAATTGATGCTGTCTATCGGACTATTGATCGAATTACTGGATTAGATTGTGATTTGGAAAGTTATGCTATAGATGCTATCACTAGTGGAAAAGACGCTTTAGGAGAAGTTACTGTTAAATTAAAGTATAATGATGATCTATTTATTGGTCGTGGTGTTAGTATAGATGTAATTGAAGCTAGTGCCAAAGCATATATGAGTGCAGTAAATAAGATTTTATATGAAAATAAGGACTTAATTGAAAGCAAGGAGGAAGCTTAAGATGGGAATGACGATGGTAGAAAAGATTTTAGCTGCGCATACAGGAAAAGAAAAAGTTAAGCCAGGTGAACTGATTAATGCTAAATTAGATATTGTTTTAGGAAATGATGTAACTACTCCAGTAGCTATTCATGAGTTTGATAAAATAGGTGTAGATGGGGTATTTGATAAAGAGAGAGTAGTAATTGTACCAGACCACTTTGCGCCTAATAAAGATATTAATTCAGCAGAGCAGTGTAAATTTATTAGAGATTTTGCCCATGAAAAAGAGGTTGTAAATTACTTTGAGATTGGAGATATGGGAATTGAACACTGTCTTTTACCAGAGCAAGGTTTAGTTGTGCCTGGAGATGTGATTATCGGGGCTGACTCTCATACTTGTACTTATGGGGCTTTAGGTTCTTTTGCTACGGGGGTTGGCAGCACAGATATGGCTGCCGGAATGGCAACTGGAGAAGCATGGTTTAAGGTACCAGAGACTATCAAGTTTGTCTATACTGGAGAATTGAACGAATGGGTAGGAGGAAAAGATCTTATCCTTTATACTATTGGAGATATTGGTGTAGATGGTGCTCTTTATAAGGCTATGGAATTTAGCGGTGAAGTAATAGAGGACTTATCGATGGATCATAGATTTACTATGTCTAATATGGCTATCGAAGCCGGAGGTAAGTGTGGGTTGATCGAGCCAGATCAGACTACAATCGATTATATAGAAGACCGAGCACAAAGGGAATATACGTTATATGAAAGTGATGAAGATGCTGAATATGAAGAAGTAATTGAATATGATGTAAGTGAGATAGAACCACAAGTAGCCTTCCCGCATCTACCAGAGAATACAAAAGGAATCAGTGAGGTAGAGGATATCAAGATTGACCAGGCTGTAATTGGTTCTTGTACTAATGGTAGAATTGAGGATTTACGATTAGCAGCTAAGATACTGGAAGGTAAGAGAAAAGCAGATAATGTACGGTTAATTATCTTTCCAGGAACACAAGAAATTTATAAACAAGCGATGAAAGAAGGATTAATTGAAATCTTCATTGATGCAGGAGCAGCAGTTAGCACTCCGACATGTGGGCCTTGTTTAGGTGGACATATGGGAATCTTAGCTAAAGGGGAAAGAGCAATTGCCACTACTAATCGAAACTTTGTAGGACGAATGGGGCATCCTGAAAGTGAAGTATATCTTTCTAATCCAGCAGTAGCAGCAGCCTCAGCTATTAAAGGTGAAATAGTTAGTCCAGAGGAGGTAATGTAGATGAATTTAAACGGCCAAGCCTGGAAATATGGCGATGATATAGATACAGATGTAATTATTCCAGCTCGTTATTTAAATACTTCTGACCCATCTGAATTAGCTAAGCACTGTCTAGAGGACTTAGATGGTGAGTTTGTAGATAAGATGAAAAAAGGAGATGTAATAGTAGCAGGTAAAAACTTTGGTTGTGGTAGCTCTAGAGAGCATGCACCATTAGCAATTAAAGCAGCAGGAGTTTCTTGTGTAATTGCTGAGTCTTTTGCTAGAATCTTTTATAGAAATTCAATTAATATTGGGTTGCCTATTCTAGAATCGGTAGAAGCAGTAGCTGCAATTGAGGAAGGTGATCAGATAGAAATAGATGTGAATTCCGGTAAAATTAAGAATTTAACTAAAGACGAAGTCTATCAAGCAGAACCTTTTCCAGAATTCATGCAAGAAATTATTGAATCTGGCGGATTAATTAAATACGTAGCAAAGAAGGTGAATAAATAATGTATAGAATAGCAGTTATTCCTGGTGATGGGATTGGGCCAGAAGTAACAGACGAAGGAGTTAAAGTATTAAAAGCATTGGCTGAGCAAGCTGATTTTGATTTCGAATTTGAATACTTTAATTTGGGAGCAGATCACTATTTAGAGACAGGAGAATTAGTTACTGATGAAGTGAAAGAAGAGCTAGCAGGTTTTGATGCCATTTACTTAGGTGCCGTTGGTGACCCACGAGTAGAGCCTGGTGTTTTAGAGAAGGGAATTTTACTTGATCTAAGATTTTCTTTTGATCAGTATGTTAATTTAAGACCAATTAAATTGCTAGATGAAGACTTTACTCCACTTAAAGATAAGACAGGTGAAGATGTTGACTTTGTAGTAGTTAGAGAGAATACTGAAGGACTCTATGCTGGCTTTGGTGGTGTATTAAAGAAAGATACTCCTGATGAGGTAGCTACGCAAGAGATGGTTAATACTCGTAAAGGAGTAGAACGAGTAATTAGGTATGCTTTTGAGTATACTCAGCAAAGAGATGATGTTAAGAAGTTGACGGTCTGTGATAAGCGAAATGTTTTAACTTATGCTCATGGACTATGGCAACGAACTTTTGATGATGTAGCTCCTGACTATTCAGATGTAGAGCCAGATCATATGCTAGTAGATGCGATGACAATGAAGATGGTACGTAATCCAGAAGACTTTGATGTAGTAGTTACTTGTAATATGTTTGGTGATATTATCACTGATTTAGGAGCAGAGATTCAAGGCGGAATGGGATTAGCTGTTTCAGGTAATATTAATCCAGATGGAGTTTCTATGTTTGAACCAGTACATGGTTCAGCACCAGATATTGCTGGTCAGAATATAGCTAACCCAATTGCAGCAATCTTAGCAGCACAGATGATGGTAGAAGTCTTAGGGCATTCAGAAGAAGCAGCTAAAATTGAAGCAGCGATAAAACAATCTTTAGCTGATGGTAAGACAACAGCAGATATGGGCGGCGACTTGTCCACTGAAGAGGCAGGAGACTATATTAGTAGTTTATTATAATTTATGGTTGAATGTGAGTTAAGTTAAAAAGTCTTAGACTATCATAGATTAACACCTAGTCTTATCTTTAGGCTGGGTGTGGCTGTTATTTTTTCAGTCTATTTTGACAATTATATAAGATTGTATTGAAAGTGAGGTGTTATAAGGTGGTTAAGTTATATGATACGACATTAAGAGATGGTACTCAGATGGAAGGAATATCATATTCTACAGATGATAAGCTAAAGATAACTAAGAAGTTAGATGAATTAGGAGTTGATTATATAGAAGGTGGTTGGCCGGGTTCCAATCCTAAAGACATTGAATACTTTAAAAAGGTTAAAGAACTTTCTCTAGAAAATGCTCAAATTGCTGCTTTTGGTAGTACTAGACGTGCTGGAATTAAGGCCAAGGAAGACCCTAATATCAATGCTATCCTATCGTCAGGAGTTGAGATAGCTACAATATTTGGTAAGAGTTGGGATTTGCATGTTACCGATGCGTTAAAGACTACTTTAGATGAGAATTTAGCTATGATTGAAGATACTATTAGTCATCTTAAATCCGAGGGGTTAAAGGTTTTTTATGATGCAGAACATTTCTTTGATGCTTATCAGGCTAATAAAGAATATGCTTTGAAGACATTACAAGCAGCCGCTAATGGAGGCGCAGATACAATAGTTTTATGTGATACTAATGGTGGCACACTGCCTTTAAAAGTAAAAGATATAATAGAAGAAGTGCAACAAAAGGTTTCAGTTTCATTAGGTATCCATGCTCACAATGATGCCGATGTAGCAGTGGCAAATTCATTAATTGCAGTTCAGTCCGGAGCAGTTCAAGTACAAGGCACAGTTAATGGTTATGGTGAGCGTTGTGGGAATGCAAATTTAAGCTCATTGATTCCAAACTTAAAGCTAAAGCATGGTATTGACGTTATTAGTGATGAACAGCTAAGCAGTTTAACTGAAGTATCCAGGTATGTTAGTGAAGTAGCCAATCTAAGTCCCTCTAGTCAACAGCCTTATGTAGGTGATAGTGCTTTTGCTCATAAAGGCGGTATTCATGTTAGTGCTTTAATGCGAAATCCGGAAACATATGAACATCTACAACCAGAAGTAGTAGGCAACTCACGGCGAGTATTAGTTTCTGAACTATCTGGGAAGAGTAATTTGGTTTATAAGGCTGAAGAGTTTGGTATTGAACTAGATAAAGAGAGTGAGAATCTAAGTCAAGTTTTAGATAAAATTAAAGAATTAGAGCACCAAGGCTATCAATTTGAAGGAGCAGAGGCTTCCTTTGAAATCTTGATGAAGAAGGCAATGGGTACTTACAAAAAATTATTTGAATTAGAAGGCTGTCGAATAATTACTGAGAAGAATGAAGGTATGACTCCAATCTCAGAAGCAACAATTAAAGTAAAAGTTAATGATCAAATAATGCATACAGTTGCCGAGGGAGAAGGCCCGGTTAATGCTCTAGATAGTGCATTAAGAAAAGCATTGATCGAATTTTATCCGGTCTTAGAAGAAATGCATCTAATCGACTATAAAGTAAGAGTTTTAGATGGTAATGATGGCACAGCAGCTAAAGTTAGAGTATTGATTGAATCTAGCGATGGCCATGAAACCTGGGGCACAGTCGGTGCATCAACTAACATAATAGAAGCAAGTTGGCAGGCTCTCGTAGATAGTATAGAGTATGGTATTAAACTCAAAGAAGACAATTAATAAATATTATTAGCTTCTTGCAATAAGATTACACTCGCGTCAGCTTATAACTAATGAATTAACCGTCACTTCAAAGTTAGCTCAGTATAACTTTGAAGTGACGGCTTTTTTATGTTTTAAAAGAAGGTGTTAATCTTATGAAACTAGAAAAAATATAATAGGTATGCCAATTATAAATAATAAAGTAGGGAGGTAGGTGATTAGGATGAAAGATGTGATTGCAACTGGGACGCCACCAGGAATAGGAGAAGTAACGACAGGTGATGAATTAGAAGTTAAGATTGAAGGAATCGGTAGTTTAAGAAATAGAATTGGCGAGCAGGGTTAAAATAAAAATCATTTTAGAAGCTTTTGGAATTGACATTTGTGTATGAATTAACATATAATGAAATGAGTGTCTTCTATAAAGAAGGGAGTGAAATAATGGGAGAATTGTTTGGAACTGACGGAGTAAGAGGATTAGCAAATAAGGATTTAACTCCAGAGTTGGCTTATAAGTTAGGAAAAGCAGGTGCTTATAGGTTAGTTGAAGGAGTTGAGCGTCCTACTATCTTAATCGGGAAGGATACTAGAATTTCAGGTGATATGTTAGAAGCAGCTTTAATTGCTGGCATTAACTCGATAGGGGCAGATATATTAAAAGTAGGTGTTGTACCAACACCAGTAGTAGCTTACTTGACCCGTGAATTAGAAGAGGTTGATGCTGGAATTATGATCTCAGCTTCTCATAATCCAGTGCCGGATAATGGTATTAAGTTCTTTGATGGTGATGGATTTAAACTTTCCGATGAAGTTGAAGACGAAATTGAAGAAATAATCTTCGCTGGACTAAAGGATTTACCGCAACCGACTGGTGCGGGAGTAGGAAGAGTAAAGGAGTTAAATGAACCATTAGAGAGTTATTTAGAGTTTGCTAAAGAGGTAGTAGCTACAGATTTTTCAACTCTTAAGGTAGTTATAGATACTGCTAATGGTGCTGCTTCAGCATTAGCACCTCGTATTCTAAAAGAGCTAGGTGCTAAAGTGATTGCTCTAAATAATAGTCCAGATGGAACTAATATCAATGTAGACTGTGGTTCTACGCATCCAGAAGGTTTACAGAAAGCAGTTAAAGAACATCAGGCAGATATAGGGATTGCTAATGATGGTGATGCTGACCGAATGATTGCTGTTGATGAAAAAGGTAACTTAGTAGATGGAGACTTAGTTATGGCTATTTGTGGGAGACACTTAATTAAAGAAAAAAAATTGCCGAAAGAAACAGTAGTTGCTACTAGGTATAGTAATTTAGGTTTGCAAGAATCTTTAACTGAGGTAGGTGGAGAGATAGTAACCACTAAGAATGGTGACCGCTATGTATTAGCAGAAATGCTAGAGCAAGGTTATAAATTAGGTGGTGAAAAATCAGGTCATATTATCTTTCTAGATTATAATACCACTGGCGATGGAGTAATGACTGCTTTACAGTTAATTAAAGTGATGGTAGAAGAACAGAAGTCATTGTCTGAATTAGCTAAAGTAATGAGACCTTTTCCACAGTTGTTAGTAAATGTAAAAGTAAAAAAGAAGGAAGAGTGGAAGACTAATCAAGAGATTCAAAACGCTATCAAAGAAGTAGAAACTGAATTAGGCAATGATGGTCGCGTATTCGTTAGAGCATCAGGTACAGAACCTGTTATTAGAGTCATGGTAGAAGGAAAAGAAAAGGCACAGTTAGAAGAATTAGCAAATGAAATAGCAAGTGTAATTAAAAAAGAATTGAATTAGTTGGCAGCAACTATCAACTGTCAACTACAATTATAGCGCCCGGACTTGGCTTAGACTGAGTTGACGAGGAAGAGGTGATCGAAATTTCGGCGGATACCTCTAGGTATAGTTAGATACCTTAATTAATCTTTAAAACTTATAGGTGACTATAAGGACAAAGAAGGTTAAACTAACAAATATAATTTGATAGAGATGGAGGCTAACTATATGTGTGGAATTGTCGGTTATATAGGTGAAAAAACGGCGAGTTCCATTTTGGTTGATGGTTTAAATAAATTAGAGTATCGCGGGTACGATTCGGCTGGAATAGCTTTGTATCATCAAGGTGAAATTGATATTTATAAACAGGTCGGTAAGTTAGAGAATCTTGAGGAAGTAGTTACTAAAGAAGAACCTAAAGGGAAGATAGGAATTGGTCATACACGTTGGGCAACTCACGGTCGACCCTCGACCCCTAATTCTCATCCTCACACTAGTTGTGAAGGTGAATTTGTGGTTGTTCACAATGGAATTATTGAGAATTATCTACCTTTGAAGGAAGAACTATTGGCTGAAGGTCATCAATTTAGTTCGGAGACAGATACGGAAGTAATCGCCCATTTAATAGAGGAATATTATGATGGAGATTTAGAAGCAACAGTACAGAAGGTGATTGAGAAGTTAGACGGTTCATATGCGCTCGTAGTTATGACGGTTAATGAACCTGATAAACTAGTAGTAGTCAGACAGGATAGCCCTTTAATAGTAGGTCTTAAAGATAGTGAATATTTTGTTGCTTCAGATATTCCGGCTATCTTAAAGCATACTGATCAGGTCTATATTTTAGATGATGAAGAGATAGCAGTTATTACGAGAGACGGAGTGAAATTATCTGCTTTTGATGGTGAACTGGTTGAAAAAGAGGTCTTTACAGTTGATTGGGACCCAGGAATGGCTGAAAAAGCTGGCTATGATCATTTTATGCTGAAAGAGATTCACGAACAGCCCGAGGCTTTGCGTAGAGCAATTAGCGGTAGATTAAGTAATGATAATAGCAAAGTAATCTTAGAAGAGTTAGATTTTACTTTAGAAGATGTAAATGGTTACGAGCGAATCTATATTGTAGCTTGTGGTACGGCTTACCATTCAGGGTTAGTAGCTAAATATTTAATCGAGGACTTAGTTAGAGTACCAGTTGAAGTAGATATTGCTTCTGAATTTAGGTATCGTAGTCCGCTAGTTAATGAGAACACTTTAGTTATTGTAGTTAGTCAATCGGGAGAGACAGCAGATACCTTAGCAGCTTTAAGAGAAGCTCAAGACCGAGGGGCAGAAGTGTTAGCAATTAGTAATGTGGTAGGAGGGACAATACCACGAGAGGCTGATAAGGTCTTATATATCCATGCTGGTCCAGAGATTGCGGTTGCTTCTACTAAGGCCTATATTAATATGTTAATGGTCTTTTATCTGTTAGCTATCTATTTAGCTCAGGTTAAAGAGACTATATCTCAAAGGAGAGTTAAAGAATTAATAGCAGCCTTGAAGAATCTACCGAATCAGGTAGGACAGATTATTAATAAGAGTGAAGAGATGATTGAGGATTTTGCTAGCGATTATGCTGAATATGAGAATGCGTTCTTTATTGGGCGGAGTATAGATTATGCTGTGGCTTTAGAAGGAGCATTAAAGTTAAAAGAGATCTCTTATATTCATGCTGAGTCTTATGCTGCTGGTGAATTAAAGCATGGTACTTTAGCTTTGATTGAGGAAGGTGTACCGGTTATAGCACTGGCGACCCAAAAGTCTGTATTAGATAAGATGTTAAGTAATGTTCGGGAGGTACAGGCGCGGGAAGCTTCTGTTACAGGAATTGTCTTAGGGAATGATGAAGATATTATTAAGTCTTTAGATCATATTATTGAAATTCCGTCTACAGAAGAAATATTAACTTCTATTTTGACAGTAGTACCTCTGCAGTTACTGGCTTACTACGTAGCTGTAGAAAGAGGTTGTGATGTAGATCAACCACGGAACTTGGCTAAGAGTGTTACAGTTGAATAAGTGGAATAAATTAAATCTTCGGTTTATTTTTAGGCCGAAGGTTTTTCTTTTGCCCAATTTTTAGCAATATAAAAAGGAATCAACCGGATATTTAAAGAATTAATTAGTAAGTTAGCTAGTATAATAATAGTAGGTATTCACCTGTATTAATAAAGGAGTATAGCCGAAACTCTCTTTGGTGACTTTTAATCAAGAAGGAGTAATAATTAAAATGGTCTATGGAATAGGTGTCGATATTATTGAGGTTGAGCGTATTAGAGAAGGGATACAGAAGCATGGAGAACGATTTCAGCAACGAATCTTTACTTTAGATGAGATTGATTACTGTCTAGAACGTAACAGACCAGAAATTAACTTTGCAGCTCGCTTTGCTGCTAAAGAAGCAGTAGTTAAAGCGTTAGGAACTGGATTAAGAGAGATGAGATTAACTGATATAGAGATTAGGAATGATCAATTAGGTAAACCGACGATTATTTTACATAATCGAGCAAAAGAAGTAGCTAAAGAGTTAGGAATTAAAGAAGTGCTAATAAGTCTTTCTCACACAGAAGAGTATGCTGTTGCTCAAGCAGTTGCCTTAAGTAAGAAGGATTAAATTAGCGTTGAGAGGAATATTGCAAGGAGGGGTACTATGAAGTTAGTAACTGCTCAAGAGATGCAAGATTTAGACCGAATTACCATTGAAGAGGTCGGTGTTCCAGGAGTGGTTCTAATGGAGAATGCAGGACAAGCAGTAGTTGATACTGCATTAGAAATCTTAGAAGATAATTATCAGGCGGAAGTAATAGTTTTAGCTGGGAAAGGGAATAATGGTGGTGATGGTTTCGTAGTAGCTCGTCTATTAGCTAACTTAGGAGTAGAAGTTAGAGTCTTCGTTTTAGGAGAGACTGCTCAGATAAGTGGGGATGCCGAAATTAATTTAAATATCTTACATAAACTAAGATTTACGATAGAAGAATTGCAGAATCAAGAAGATTTAGAACGGTTGATTCCTAGTTTAGAAGAGGCTGACTTGATAATAGATGGAATTTTAGGGACTGGGATTAAAGGAAAATTAAGGGGTTTAGTGCCAGATTTAATTAAAATAGTTAATGATGTAGAGACATCAGTTTTAGCTATAGATATTCCTTCAGGAATTAATGCTGATAGCGGAAGAATACATGGAATAGCAATTAAAGCAGATAGAACGGTTACTTTTGCTTTGCCAAAGCTAGGGTTATTACTCTATCCTGGTCGGGACTATGTAGGGGGCTTAGAGGTAGCAGATATTAGTATACCAGACCAAGTAATAGATGGTAAAGAGATTAAACGAGAGTTAATCACTCCTAAGCTAGCAAGAAAATTATTGCCTAAAAGAGAGGCGTTTAGTTATAAAGGGACTTATGGACATGCTTTAGTAGTAGCCGGTTCAGTAGGGATGACCGGTGCAGCTAAGTTAAGTAGCTTAGCTGCTTTGAAGAGCGGGGCTGGAATTGTAACTTTAGGTATTCCTAAAAGTTTAAATTCAATTTTAGAGGAAAAATTAACTGAAGTAATGACTAAACCTTTACCGGAGAGTCGTAAAGGCTCCTTAAGTTTAAATGCTTTATCTAATATAAAAGAGTTAAGCCAAAAAGCAGATGTCATGGCTATTGGTCCAGGATTATCTCAGAATGAAGAAATGACTTATATTCTCCATGATATTCTTTCCACAGTAAAAATACCTTTAGTAATTGATGCTGATGGTCTAAATGCGATTAATGATTTAAAGCTGTTAGCTGAAAGAGAAGCTCCAACTGTTTTAACACCTCATCCTGGAGAAATGGCTCGTTTGACAGGGAGTTCAATTAAAGATATTCAAGAAGATAGAGTAAAAGTGGCTACTCAGTTAGCACAAGACTTAGATATAACATTAGTTTTAAAGGGAGCCGCTACTTTAGTAGCTCTGTCTGATGGTAAGGTCTATGTTAATTCAACTGGCAATTCTGGTTTGGCTACGGCAGGTAGTGGAGATGTCTTGACAGGTATTATTACTGGCTTGATAGCACAAGGATTATCATCTGATAGTGCAGCTGTTTTAGGAGTTTTCTTACATGGTTTGACTGGGGATTTACAATTAGAAGCGGAGACAGTTCATACTTTGGTAGCTAGTGATCTAATTAAAGGATTAGCAAAAGCATTCAATTATTTAATGGAGGGATAAAAAATGTTAGCAAAAGATGTAATGACTAAAGATGTAATTACTGTTAATGAGGAAGCCACTATTAAAGAAGTAGCTAAATTATTAACTAAACATAAGATTAGTGGTTTGCCAGTGGTTAATGATGAGCAAGAATTAGTAGGAGTTGTAACGGAACAGGACTTAATTGTTCGTGATAAAAAATTACATTTTCCTGACTATATCTATCTATTGGATAGTATTATTTATTTAGAGAGTTTTCGCGAGTTTGAAGAAGAATTTAAGAAGATGATAGGAACTAAAGTAGGAGATGTAATGAGTGAGGATGTTATTGCTGTTGATACAGAAACGTCTACTGAGGAGATAGCTACTATGATGACTGAGAATGAAATTAATCGGGTTCCGGTTTTAGAGAAAGATGAATTAGTAGGGATTGTAAGTAGAAATGACTTAGTAAGCTCATTGGTCAAATAAGATTAGGAAAGGGGAATTGAAGATGGGGAAGATAGGTGTCTTATTAAGTGGTTGTGGGGTTTATGATGGTTCAGAGATTCATGAGGCTGTTCTGACTATGCTTCATTTAGACCAAGCAGGTCAAGAAATAGTTGCATTAGGACCTAATATTCTTCAGACAGAAGTAATTAATCATTTGAGCCAGGAAGAGATTAAAAGAGAGAATAGAGATTTACTGGTAGAGGCAGCAAGAATTGCCCGTGGAGATATTCAATCATTAAGTGAAGTGGATGCTTCTAGTTTAGATGCCTTAATTTTACCTGGAGGTGCGGGGGCTACCAAGAATTTAACTAACTATGCTTTGATGCAAGATGAGTGCAAGATCAATCGAGAGGTTAAGGAGATAATAGTACAGATGATTAATGACCAAAAGCCAATAGGTGCTATCTGTATTTCACCATTAGTAGTAGCTAAGGCCTTAGCAGATGCAGATTACAAACCTAAACTAACTGTAGGAATTGATTGTGAAGCAGCTCAATATATTGAAGAGCTAGGTGCTGAACATGTTGAAACTAAAGTAGATGAAATAGTAGTGGATGAAGAATTAAAGATAGTTACTACTCCGGCATATATGTTAGCGGATTCAATTTCGGAAGTTGATATTGGGGTAAAAAAACTGGTAGATAGTGTAATCAATTTACTTTGAAATTTTGACTAACAAAAGACTTTTTGATATACTTTTTAGTGTATAATTGCACCCTAAGCTTAGGGTGCTTTTTTTGGAGGTGAAGATTGTAATGGTAAATTTAGTAGTTGAAAATTTACCTGATTATGTAGGGCCAGGTGATATTGTAGGGGCTTTTACTAATGAGGTGAAGATGGATGGAAATAAGATTGGTAAGATAGATTTTGTTGATGGTAAAGCAGTAGTCGAAGTAGAAGAAGGTATAGCAGATAAAGTGGTTAAGGTTATGGACAATAATCAAGTAGCGGGAATTAAGGTCAAAGTTCGGGTTGATGATGATGCCCGAGAAAAGATAGAGGATATAAATAATTATGTTAATAAGTTTAAGCGATTAGTACAGATGGAAAGAAAAGCTGAGATGCGGAAACATGAATTAGAAATTCAGAACTTGACAGGTTACGAGCGTGAAAAGAAAGGAAGAGCAATCTTACATCTTCGTGGTCGTGATGAAGGTGAAGGTTTTGGTGGTAAGAAGTTAGTAAAATTTATGCGACAGCGAAGAGGAGAAGAGTTACCGGATAATGAGATAAATGTAGGAGACTTAGTAATGATTAGTAAGAATCAACCTCTACGAGATGATAATCCGACAGGGACTGTGGCTGAGAAGACTCAGTACTCATTAACTGTTGTTTTTGATCAAGAACCGGCTGGCTTTGTTTATGGTAAGGGCTTAAGGCTAGACCTATATGTAAATGATATTACTTTCCAACGGATGTTAGATGCTTTAGAGAAAGTCGAAAAAGCAGAGGATAGATTGGCTGAAATTCGTGATAGGTTTTTAGGAATTGAAGAAATGGAGTTTAATGATATTGAACCAAAAGTAGAATTCATTAATCAAAACTTAAATGAGTCACAGAAGAAAGCGGTTAAAAAGGCTTTACAGGCTAGAGACTTCTTCCTTATTCATGGGCCTCCAGGTACTGGTAAAACGATGACTTGTATTGAGATTATTAGGCAGGCTATTGGTCCTAAGAAAGATATTTTGGCAACGGCTGATTCCAATACGGCGGTTGATAACTTAGTAGAGAGGTTAGTGCAAGCAGATGTTGATGTAGTCCGAGTGGGACATCCCGTAAGAGTGACACCTATTCTAAGGGAGCATACTTTGGACTATTTGATTGAAGAGCGTGCTAAGTATCAAGAAGCTACTAAGTTAAGGAGAGAAGCTTATAAATTGTTAGATAAACAGGATGAATTGACTCATCCAAGTGGTAGATGGCGTAGAGGGATGAGTAATGAACAAATTATAGAGAGTGCTAATAATAACAAGAGAACTAGAGGTGTTCCGCTTAACAAGATTAAAGAGATGGCAGAATGGCTTAAAATTCAAGAAAAGGTTGATGAGTTATTTACAAAGATAGAGACTTTAGAAGATGAAGCTGTAAAAGAATTATTGAGTGAAGCAGATGTGGTATGTACTACTAATTCTACGGCGGGTTCTGAGGTACTAGAAAACTTCAAATTTGATCTGTTGGTAGTGGATGAAGCTACTCAAGCTACTGAACCAGCAGTCTTAATACCATTAACCAAGTCTAAGCAAGCTATCTTAGCTGGAGACCACAAACAGTTACCACCAACAATCTTAAGTGGTAAGGCTGAACAAGATGGTTTAAATCGTTCTATATTTGAAAGATTAGTTGATTTATATAATGGTGAAATAAAACAGATGTTAAAGGTTCAATATCGAATGAATGATCTAATTATGAACTTTTCTAACTTCGAATTTTATAATGGTTTACTAGAAAGTGCACAAGGAATTGGAAATCATACTTTAGCTGACTTAGATATCTTAAAACCAGATGGAGGACAGATAGCAGAGAAAGCATTAACTTTTAATGAACCATTAATCTTCTTTGATACGAAAGGTATGCGAGCACCAGAACGTTCTAAAGGTGATTCAACGTCATTAGAGAATCATATCGAAGCAGACTTAGTTATAGAAATTGTGGAAGAAGCTATGAAGCTTACTTTAGACTTAAAAGATATAGCGGTGATTACTCCTTATAAAGACCAGGTAGAGTTGATTAATAATAAATTAGATTTAGATGAGTTAGAAGTTAATACTGTTGATGGTTTTCAAGGGCGTGAAAAAGAAGTGATTATTTTATCATTAGTTCGTAGTAATCAATATGGTAATATTGGTTTCTTAAGGGATTTGAGAAGACTGAATGTTTCTTTAACGCGAGCTAAACGAAAATTAATTATAATCGGGGATTCTTCTACTATTAATTCTAATGAAGTTTACCAACGATTAATTAATTATGTGCAGGAAGATGGCTATTATTATGCATTATAATATTAGCATACACTTTAATTGGATTACCATAAATTACTTGTCGATTTAGGCAAAAGAATCAATTACTTCTATTGACATGTCTGTTGAGAATAGGATATAATTAAATTACGTATTGTCCTGTTTCAACTATTTTGAATGAGGTGGGATGCCAATGGCTAACCAGCAGTTTTTAAGTAAGAAAGAAGTTAACAATGCAGATGAAGAATGTAAAGGCAGTTTAAAGCTGAAAATGAAGAAAGGCTATTTTAAAATGGGGAAGATCAATTTGAAATTAGCTGAAGAAGGTTTGAAAGCGGATAAAGAAGCTTATGAAAGAGTATAAGTGATGACTAATTAGTCTTGAACTTAAGAGAGGAGACGTGTTATTGCGTCTCTTTTTTCTCCTTGGAAGAGCTTTAAATTAAATGAATATTATATATTAACTTGTAAAAACTAATGTTGAATCAAATATATAACTTTATATATATCCATATTGACATTCTTACAGTCAGTAACATATACTATTATTAAATTAATGTATCTTGCCGGAGGTGTTTTAATTTGACTAATCTAAAGAGGGTAATGATTAGTTTGCCAGATAATTTATTGGAGGAAGTAGATGGGGTCGTTCAAGAGAAGAATCAGAATCGTAGTGAATTTATTCGTGAAGCTATGAAGCTTTACATTACTGAGTTGCGTAAAAAAGAGATAAAAAGAGAGATGAAACAGGGCTATCTTGAGATGGGTAATATTAATTTAGAACTGGCAGAAGATAATATTAATACGGAAAACAGGGATTTTTTTAAGTATGAAACAAATATAGCGGAGTGTGAATAACAGTGGCTATTAAACGAGGAGATGTGTTCTATGCCGATTTAAACCCTGTAGTCGGTTCAGAACAAGGTGGCGTTAGGCCAGTTCTAGTGATTCAGAATGACATTGGTAATAAATATAGTCCTACAGTTATTGTAGCAGCAATTACTTCTAAGATTGATAAGGCTAAGTTACCAACACATGTAGAAATAGATGCTAATGAACATAAATTAGAAAGAGATTCAGTAATTCTTTTAGAACAGATTAGAACCATCGATAAGAAACGGTTACAACGGCAGATTACTCATTTAGATGATGAGATAGTACAGGAAGTGAATGAAGCTTTAGAAATTAGTGTAGGGTTAATAGATTTATAATTAGATATATGCGGTGGAGGCTATTAACTTAGAAAAGGTTAATAGCTTTTTTTAGTTATTATTTTTTATGAAGGGGGTAATAGATTGGATATGCAATCCAAAATTAAGCAAGCTATCTATGATTTAGAGTCGGATTTAGTTACTTGGAGGCGTTCTATCCATCAAGAGCCGGAATTAGGTTTTGTTGAATATGAAACAGCAAAGAAGATAATTAGAGTATTAAAAGATACGGAATTATCATTAAAGACTGAAGTGGCGAAGACAGGAGTAGTTGCTGATTTACATATCGATGATAATTTGCCTATTTTAGCTTTAAGAGCTGATATGGATGCATTACCTATCCAAGAGCAGAATGAAGTTGAGTATGTTTCACAGAAAGAAGGAGTCATGCATGCCTGTGGTCATGATGGTCATGTAGCTATCTTACTAGGAACAGCAGTTATCTTAGATGAATTTCGTGATCACTTGGATACTAATGTTCGGTTTATCTTTCAACCAGCCGAAGAAGGGCCTGGGGGAGCACTACCAATGATTAAAGAGGGGGTCTTAGAAGGGGTAAATAGTATAGTAGGTCTACATTTAAATACTGATTTACCGACAGGAAAGATTGAGATAAAAGATGGACCATTTGCAGCAGCAGCTGACCAGATTCATTTAGAAGTTTTAGGAGAGGGAGGACACGGTTCAGCTCCTCATCAAACAGTAGATGCTATAGTAGTAGCAGCAGAGATTATAACTGCTTTACAGACTGTAGTAAGTAGGAAACTGGATCCTCAGGAAGCAGCGGTTATCTCATTAGGTAAGATTGAGGGCGGATATAGACATAATGTAATTGCTGATTGCGTAAAGTTAAAAGGAACAGTAAGAACAACTGACCCTGATATTAGAGAAGATTTACCCAAAAAGATTGAACGAGTGATTAAAGGAGTAACTATTAGTCATAATGCAGATTATGATTTGGGTTATAAATTTGGTTATCCTGTGCTGATGAATGATTCGCAGTTAGTAAATTATTTAGTAAGAATTTTAGATGAATTAGTAGAACTTGAAGGAGTAGATAGAGTTAAGAAACCTTCAATGGGGGCTGAGGATTTTGCTTATTACTGTCAAGATGTGCCTGGTGCTTATTATCGCTTAGGAGCTGGAAAGTTTCCAAACTATTCTTATCCAGGACATCACCCTCGATTTGATTTTGATGAAGCAGCATTGAAGCTTGGAGTAATGACTTTTGTAGAAACAGTTTTAAATTATTCTAAGAATAAAGGAAAAGATTCTTGAGTATAGAATAAGTAGTCTAAGAAGTCCATTAAACCTTTAGTAAGGAAGGTGTCAACTTTGCAGAAGAAGTTAAAGGTTACAATTTTTATTATAGTATTGTGTGTAGCAATTAATTTGCCGTCGGCAGCACAAACTTCGAAAGAAAGAGGGTTAGGTCAAGGGATCGATCTTCCATATCAGATGTCTGAAGGGGATAAGAGTGCTAAAGAAATTATTAAAGCGATTACAGATAATTTTGCTCAGATTAATGATTTTAAAGGTTCTTTAATTTCTAAAGTTATTTTAAATAAAGATAAGAAGATAGCTTATCAGGCGAATATAATGAAGAATCAACAACGTTCTTTAATTGATAATTCATATAATTTTAATAAACTTGAAGGAACTGAAGTAGGTAGGTTATTGAATAGTTTACCATGGATCTATCTACCGCCAGATTATTCGTTATTACAGACAGCTCTTCCTTTGAATGGTCAACGAGACTACTTAAAACCATTAGCAAATTTAGAGGATCTTTATACTTTAAAGTTAATTGGTGAAGCTAATCTAAATAATAATCCTATGTACTTATTAGAGTTAAATAATTTATTTACTAGACAGATTTTGTGGGTAGATCAAGAAGAATTAATTATTAAGAAGATAGAAATATTTAATAGTAATAAACAGTTAGTAGCTACAATAAATTATAATGACTATCAAGAGTTAGTTGATAATATTTTGCTACCTAACTTAATCGAAGTTAAAGATAATCAAGGAAGAAAAATTTTATTGATTACTTATCAAAATTGGGTGTTAAATAGTGGCCTGAATTATAATGATTTTGCTGTAGGTTTTGCGCCACAAGCTAGGCGAGAGATAGTAAAATTAGAAAAGAAGGTTAATAATAATCCGAAGGATGATGAAAGCAGATACCTTTTATCTAAGTTATATTATAAAATCTTAGATATTGAAAAAGCAATCGAGACTTTAAAAGAAGCAATTAAGATTGATAAGAAAGTGAAGTATTATCAAAAATTAGCTGAAATTTATCGTGGGCAAGGTAAGTATAGAAAAGCTATAAAGGCAATTGAAGATGCTTTAATTATTGATTATCAAAATGGTGAATTGCATTTTACTTTAGGAGAGCTAAATTTACAATTAAATAATTTAGAAGCAGCGCGAGATGCTTTTGAAACAGCTGTTAGTTTGAAGCCTACTAGAGAAGAGTATTTGGAAAGGTTATTTTGGACATATCGTCGTTCTTCTATTACTGCTGCAATGCTTAATAACGCACAAAATATTCTAGATAAGCTAATTGCTTTAGCTCCTAAAAAGCCAGAATATCTAATTTACTCTGGAAATTTATATTTTGATGCTGGGAAGTATATGCAGGCTACTCTTAGATATCAACAGGCTATTCAGGTTGAGCCTAAAAATACTTGGGGTTATATAAAGCTAGCTAAGTCTTATGAGAAGATGAAAGAGTATCAATTAGCAGAGCAATTATATAAGCAAGCTATTAACTTAGAGCCAAATTGGTTGAACTATGAAGAAATAGCTGATTTCTATTATCGTTGGCAGAATTATGAGGCTGCTGTAAAGTATTATAAATCAGCATTAAAGTTAAAACCTAAACAATTTAATTTAAAGGTGAAGCTAGGTAAAGCATATTGGGCATTAAAAGATAAGGATGAAGCCCTTAAAGTGTGGGGTGGAATTTTGGAAGTCGATGATTTAAAGGTTAATGATTATCTTGAATTAGGACAATTATTAACTAATTATAAATTAGATAATCTAGCTGTAGCTACTTACCAACAAGGGATAAAAGAGTTTGGCGATTCAGCAGATAGCTGGACCGAAAGAGTAGTTGCTAAGCTATATGCAAATTTGGCAAAATTATATGAAAAGCAGAGTAATTATCAGTTAGCAGTTAATAACTATGAAAATGCTCTTGAATTACATGATTATCCATGGATTTATAGAAAGCTGGGAGTCTTGAAGCTGCGAGATGGGGACTTAGCAACAGCTGTTAAGCTATGGAAGAAAGTAAAACAGAAGGATCCTAGTGATCTAAGAGCAGTATATAATTTAGCAGTTGCTCATCTAATTACTGGGGAATTTGATAAAGTTAGAATTAATTCTAAATATATTAAAAGATTTAAACCTGATCCGACTTTAAGTAAGTTGACTACTAAGCTTACTAAAGTTGTGGACGAATTAGAACGACTACAGGAAAATAAAAATAATTATCAGACATATGGTAAAGAATATAAGGCAAACGGGGATAGATGGCGTCGTAAAGGTAGACTAAATTTAGCGATGCAAGAATATCGTGCAGCCTTAGAAAAGAATGCTTATTATGGTGATGCCTACTTCTATTTAGGTATGATTCAAAGTGTAAAACAGAATTATCAGCGAGTGGAGGAGATAATTTCTCGTTTTGATAATGATTATTTTCAACAGAATAAAGCAGAAGTCCTAAAAGAAATTAGGAATTTGGTTAAAGAGGTTAAGTAAGGTTTATTAGTTGATGGAGGTTGAATAAGATGCAATTGGAGACACGAAAGATTACAATAGTAGGAATTTTAGGTGCAGTATCGGTTGTGCTAGGAATGACTCCCTTAGGTTTTGTGCCGGTGCCTACGCCAGCGGGGGCAGCGACTATTATGCATATCCCGGTTATTATTGGCGCTATCTTAGAAGGCCCTTTGGTAGGTGGTTTAGTAGGGTTAGTCTTTGGAGTGTTCAGCTTTTTGAGAGCAGGAAATCCTTTTGTAGCAGATCCGTTAATTGGGATTTTACCTCGGGTTTTAATCGGTATTTTGGCTGCGTATAGTTATAAATTAGTATCTAAAGATTCATTAGCAGTTGGGTTGGCAGCAACTGTAGGAACTTTAACTAATACTATTGGGGTTTTAGGATTATCAGTTTTAAAAGGCTATTTACCTTTGGCAGGAGCGATAGGGATTGGTATTACTCACGGTCCTCCAGAAGTGGTTGTAGCAGTTATTATTGTTTTGTTAGTAGTTAGAGTTTTGGATAATAATAGGTAATGAGGTTAAGGCTGATCATAAGTCTATGACAATTACTGCTTTTAGTTTGATAACTTTTTAGTGGGCTATTCTCAGCCTAAAAAACAAGGCTGACCATAAGCTTATGATAACTACTGCTTTAGTTTGATAACTTTTTAGTGGGCTTTACTGATACTGACAACTGATATTGATTACTAATTTATTTATATGAAGAGGGGTGGAAATATGTTAAAGTTAAAGACTGAGGCTCCAGAGGAGACAATTGAATTAGGTGAGAGATTAGGTGAAGTGCTTAATAGTGGTGATATTATCTGTCTTCAAGGTGATTTAGGAGCAGGTAAGACATATTTAGCAAAAGGAATATTAAAGGGATTAGGGGTAGAAAGAGAGATAACTAGTCCTACTTATACTTTAGTTAACGAATATCAAGGACGTTTGCCTGCTTATCACATAGATCTTTATCGGGTATCTGATTATAAAGAGTTATATGATATCGGATTTGAAGAATATCTTTATGGAGAAGGAGTGACAATTATTGAGTGGCCAGACAAAGCTGGTTCTTTAATGCCCGATAACTATTTAAATATTATAATTAAAGGTCATGATAATACAAGAACTATTAAGGTTATTCCACAGGCTAATAAGTATATTTCGTTGGTTACGGAGTTGAAGAAGAATGTTGATTTTAGCTTTAGATAGTTCTACAAAGACAGGGGCAGTTAGTCTATGTCAGAATGAAAGGATAATTGCAGAGTATAATTTGAATTTGAAGATGACTCATTCGCAACGGTTGATGCCTCAGGTCGTTCGTGTGATGGAAGAGGCACAGGTAGAATTAAATGAGTTAGATGGAATTGCAGTTGGAGTTGGACCTGGTTCGTTTACAGGCATTAGAATAGGTGTTGCTACAGCTAAAAGCTTAGCGCAGGTAGTAGAGATTCCAATTGTTAGTGTCTCAACTTTGGAAGTTTTAGCTAATAGTTTAGTACATACTGATAAATATATCTGTCCTGTAATAGATGCTAGAAGAGAAAGAGTCTATACAGGAATCTATAAAGAGAATGTAGATGGATTAAAGAAGCAAGTCCTTTCTGAAAGAATGATTCCTGTAACAGATTTAGTTCAAAAAATTGGACGAGATTTTAATGAGGAGACTATCTTTGTAGGAGAGGCAACAGATAACTACGGTACAATAATCAAGGGTGAGTTAGGGAAACAAGCTCAATTTTTACCTAGTATATATAATATAATTCGTGGTGGAGTCTTAGGTAGAATTGGATCTATTAAGTTGAAAGCCGGCGAAGATGATGATCTTTTTAAGGTCAACCCTAATTATTTAAAGCGTTCTCAAGCTGAAATTGATTGGGAGCGGAGGTTAGAGAATAGGTAAGGATGGAGATAGTTTTGAAAGAAACTAATAATTTAGATTTAAATGTAGAATATATGAAGACATCTGATTTAGACCAGGTATTAGTTATTGAAAAAGAAGCTTTTAATTCACCTTGGTCAAGAAATGCGTTTAAGAAGGAGATAACAAAGAATCGTTATGCAAATTACTTTGTAGCTAAGAACGAACAAGAAGTAATAGGTTATATAGGGGCTTGGATTATTTTAAATGAAAGCCATATTACTACTTTAGCGGTTAATCCTGATTATCGACGGCAAGGAGTAGCTAAAAAATTATTGATAACTCTTTTCGGTCGGCTTGTAGAAGAAGGCGTTAATAAAGTGACGTTAGAAGTTAGAGTTTCTAATCAGTCAGCGCGGAGATTATATACTGATTATGGATTTGATGAGGCGGGTATCCGGAAGAACTATTATCAAGATAATAAAGAAGATGCAGTGATTATGTGGAAGACTTTAAAGATTAAATAATTAAGGGGTTAGATTATATTATGGGAAATGACTTGATTTTAGGGATTGAATCATCATGTGACGAAACGTCAGCAGCAGTAGTTGAAAACGGGAGAAATGTATTATCAAATATTATTGCTTCACAGATAGATTGGCACCGTAAGTTTGGTGGTGTAGTGCCTGAAATTGCTTCTCGTAAGCATGTTGAATTAATGAATCCGGTTATTGAAGAGGCTATGGTGGAAGCAGGAGTTAAATTTGCAGATTTATCAGCAGTGGCAGTTACATATGGTCCAGGATTAGTCGGTGGTTTATTAGTGGGGATAGCTGCTGCTAAAGGTATAGCTTATGCCCAACAGATACCTTTAATAGCTATTAATCATATTGAAGGGCATATCTATTCTAATTTTATTGCTCATGAAGATCTAGAACCGCCTTTAGTTTGTCTAACCGTTTCGGGAGGGCATACTGATTTATTATATTTCTCTGAATTTGGAGAATATCAGATATTAGGTAGAACTAGAGATGATGCAGCGGGAGAATCTTTCGATAAAGTAGCTAGAGTCCTAGAGTTGGGGTATCCCGGAGGACCAATTATAGATAAATTAGCTAAGGAAGGTGATGAGGAAGCAATTGACTTACCGCGCCCTCTCATCAATGCTGATAATTATGACTTTAGTTTTAGTGGACTAAAGACTGCTGTTTTAAATTATATTAATAATCAAGAGCAACGAGGGGAAGAGATTAATAAGGCTAATTTAGCCGCTAGCTTTCAGCAAGCAGTGGTGGATATCTTAGTTGCTAAAGTGATTAAAGCGGTTAAAGAGACTAAGGTTAAGAATGTAATTTTAGCCGGAGGTGTAGCTTCTAACCGACAATTAAGAGTAGAACTAGAGAGTAAGTTGTATGATTTAGGAGTTGAATTACATTTCCCACCCCCTAAGTTATGTACAGATAATGCAGCTATGATTGCTAGTGTAGGTTACTACCATTGGAAGAGTGGTATGCGGACAGATTATGACTTGAATGCAGAACCTAATTTGCAGTTGGGGTAAAGGAGAGTAGAGAATAAAATGAAATATTCATCTAAACAACTAATCATTCTATCAGCTCAAGAACGTAATATTCTACCTATTACTTCTGTTTGTAATCTAAATTGTCTTTTTTGTAGTCATTATTTTAATCCAGAAGGGGTTGAAGTCTTTAATTGTGGGCATCAGAGTTTAAATGAGGTAAAGGAAGTTGCTGATTTTTTAGACCCACAAAGAAAGATTGTAATTGGCGAATCTATTACTCGCATTATAGAAGGTGAGCCATTTGCCCATCCAAAATTCAATTCTATTTTAAATTACCTACGTAAGCGCTTTCCTGAAACTACAGTTCAAATTACAACTAATGGGTCATATTTAAATAATAAAAATGTTAGGGTATTGAAAGATTTGGGTTTAATAGAATTAAACCTTTCTTTAAATAGTTCACAACCTATTTGGCGTAAAAAAATAATGGGAGATCAAAATGGGAAAAAGGTTTTAAAAGGAATAGAAGAGTTGGCTAAGTTTGAGATTCCTTATCATGGCAGTATTGTAGCAATGCCTATGATTAGCGGCTGGGATGAGTTAGAAAAAACAATTAGTTTTTTAGATAGTAATCATGCTCAAACTGTAAGGGTATTCTTACCAGGTTATACTAAGTTAACGCCATCTGAATTGCAATTTGATTTAGAATTATGGGAAGAGCTAAGTAACTATATTAAGGAATTGAATAATAGATATAGAGTTCCTATTATGGTAGAACCTCCTTTGCTTGAAGATATGAATGTGAAGTTAAAGGGGGTAATTTCTGGTTCACCAGCGGATATATCTGGTTTTAAAAAAGGTGATGAGATTATAAAAATAAACCAAGAAACTGTAAAGACAAGAGTGGATGCATTTAATAAATTATTAAATGCTAAGACAGCCGTTATAGAGTGTAAGCGTAGTGGTCAAATCATTGAAATTTCATTAGAAAAAGAATCTGGTGATAGACCGGGAATAGTTTTAGATTATGATATTTCTTCAAAACGAATAAAGAAGATAGAACAGATAATTACTAGTAAAGTTGTGAAGAAGGTGGTATTATTAACGTCTGTTTTAGGTGAAAGAATAGTTAAGTTGGGGGTTGAAAAGATTATAGATGAATCGCTATCTGAAATAGAAGTCAAAATCTTGCCAATTAAGAACAAGTTTTTTGGTGGAAGTATTATGGCAGCAGGACTGTTAGTAGCAGATGATTTTTTAGATGCTATTTATGAGTATCAAGCTGAAATCTTAGAAGCTGATTTAGTCTTTATTCCAGAGAATCCTTTTAATAATTGGGGAAATGATTTGGTTGGTAAGTCTTATGAGGTAATAAAGGATGAACTGGATTGTGAGGTAGCTTTGGTTTAAGTTAAGGTTGAGGATTAGACTAAGGTTGAGGCTAAGGCTGAGGTTGAGTAATAGAATAATTAATCTGAATTGGAATGGAATTTTAATATAGAATTTGGATTAAGGATATAGATATACAACCAGCGTGGACACGCTGGTTGTGGTAACTTTACTCCTTCATAATTAATTGATTATGAAAGCACATAGATAAATTTTAATTATTTAGTGCTTGTAAAGGTGCTGGAATTCTTCCACCGCGGTTTACAAAGTCATCTGAGCTAAATTGGTTTACATCAATAATTGGTGCTCTACCTAATAAGCCACCAAATTCTACGTAGTCACCTACATCTTTGCCTGGGACAGGAATAATCCGCACAGCGGTTGTCTTCTTATTGATCATACCGATGGCCATTTCATCAGCTATGATAGCAGCGAGGGTTTCTTTAGAAGTTGAACCAGGAACTGCGATCATATCTAAACCTACGGAACAGACTGAGGTCATTGCTTCTAGTTTACTTATACTTAAAGCTCCTACTTCGGCTGCTTCGATCATACCTTGGTCTTCACTAACCGGAATGAATGCTCCGCTGAGTCCTCCGACATGTGATGATGCCATAGCACCACCTTTTTTAACTGCGTCATTTAATAAAGCTAAAGCAGCAGTAGTACCATGAGTACCACATCTTTCTAAGCCCATACTTTCTAAAATATTAGCTATGCTATCACCAATAGCAGGTGTAGGTGCTAATGATAAGTCTACAATGCCAAACGGAACGTCTAACTCCTTAGAAACACTATTGCCGATTAATTCTCCCATGCGAGTAATTTTAAAAGCAGTTCGTTTAATAGAGGCCGATAACTCACTAAAATCAGCTCCGGGAATCTTATCAACTACATTTTTAACTACTCCTGGTCCACTAACTCCTACATTAATCACTGCTTCTGGTTCACCAACGCCATGGAAAGCTCCGGCCATGAATGGATTATCTTCCGGCACATTAGCAAAGACGACTAATTTAGCACAACCAATGGCGCCATTATCCTTAGTTAAATCAGCAGTCTTTTTAATTACATCGCCCATCTCTAAAACTGCATCCATATTGATACCAGCATTAGTGGTGGCTACATTAATAGATGAGCAAACACGGTCTGTTTTGCTTAAAGCAGCAGGAATGGACTTTATTAAGTTTTTTTCTCCTTTAGTGTAACCTTTATGTACTAGCCCAGAGAATCCACCAATAAAGTCAACTCCTACTTCTTTAGCAGCCTTGTCCATTGTTTCAGCAATGCTGCTATAGTCTGTTTCTTGACAAGTACCTGCTATAGTAGAAATGGGAGTAACAGAGATTCGTTTATTAACGATTGGTACTCCATATTTAATTTCCATCTCTTCTACTGTCTCTACTAAATTTTTAGCATAAGTAGTTATCTTATCATATATCTTCTGATTTAAGACTTTGATATTACTATCTGCACAGTCACGAAGGTTGATACCCATAGTAACTGTTCTAATATCAAAGTTTTCCATTTCAATCATTTTAATAGTTTCGATTATTTCATCTGGATTGATGAGCATTAAATTTCCCTCCTTACATAATTAGACACGGTGCATATAGCGGAAGATATCTTCATGTTGAGTCATAACTTTTAAATCTAATTCTTGTCCGGCGTCTTGTAATTCGTTTTGTAATTCTTCAAAACTGATATCTATTTCAGAAATATCAACTAACATAATCATAGAGAATAGATCTTGTAATAAAGATTGACTAATATCAATAATATTAGCTTTGTGTTCAGCTAAAACAGTGGTGATATTAGCTACGATACCTACTTTATCTTCTCCTAAGACTGTAACAACAATTCTATTATTCTTTTCTTCTTGCATTATATAAGCACCTCCGTTTAATTTAATGTAATTTTGATAACAATAATATATGATTTTATAGTTAATGTCAATGAAATATTAATAATGGAAGGGGTTATTAGATTGGATTTTATATCAATAGGTTTTCAAGAAAGGGATTGATTGAAAAAGATTGATTATTTGAGAATAAACTAGTAATTAGCATTTAATTGCCCCTAACCATAATTATAACTGCTAAATGGTTATAAATCAAGGTTGATTTTAAGTGGTGTCTTATGTATTATTAATACTGGAATGATTAGCACTCACTGTTAGCGAGTGCTAATAACAAATATTTAATTTTAAAAATATATAAGGAGGTTTTGGTAATGGGAATTAAACCTTTAGGTGATCGAGTAGTTGTGCAAGCATTAGAAGCGAAAGAAGAGACTACTGAAAGCGGAATTGTACTACCAGATAGTGCAAAGGAAAAGCCGCAAGAAGGTAAAGTTGTAGCTGTAGGAGAGGGTAAAAAATTGGATAGTGGTGAACGATTAGAGTTAGATGTGAGTGAAGGAGATAAAGTTGTATATGGTAAATATGCTGGAACGGAAATAGAGTTTGATGGGGAAGAGTACTTAGTAATTAGTGAGAAGGATATATTAGCTATAGTTGAATAATATCCTTTAATTAATCGTAAATCAATTGTTAAATAAATCATTTGAATAAAATTTCAAGGAGGTTGTGTACATAATGGCAAAGAAACTAAAGTTTGGTGAAGAGGCAAGAAGAGCTTTAGAAGATGGTGTTAATAAGTTAGCTGAAGCTGTTAAGGTTACATTAGGCCCAAAAGGTCGTAATGTAGTTTTAGAGCAAGGATTTGGTGCTCCATTAATTACTAATGATGGTGTTACTATTGCTAAAGAGATTGAAGTGAAAGATCGTTTTGAAGATATGGGTGCACAGACTGTAAAGGAAGTAGCGACAAAGACTAATGATGTTGCAGGTGATGGAACTACTACTGCAACAGTTCTAGCTCAGGCAATCATTAAAGAAGGAATGAAGAATGTAGCTGCTGGAGCTAATCCAATGGTACTTAAAAAAGGGATCGATAAAGCTGTAAATAAAGCTGTAGAAGAGATTCAAAAGGTGAGTAAGCCGATTGAAGATAAAGAGTCTATTGCTCAGGTTGCTTCTATTTCTGCTGCTGATGAAGAAGTAGGAAATTTAATTGCTGATGCAATGGAAAAGGTAGGTCAGGATGGAGTTATCTCTGTTGAAGAATCTAAGACAATGGGAACTAGCTTAGAAGTAGTTGAAGGTATGCAGTTTGATAGAGGTTACTTATCTCCATATATGGTAACTGATACTGATGAAATGAAAGCTAACTTAGATGACCCATATATTCTTTTAACTGACCAAAAGATCAGCAATATTCAAGATATTCTACCTTTATTAGAAAAAGTAGCCCAGCAAGGTAAGAAGCTATTAATTATTGCTGAAGATGTAGAAGGAGAAGCTTTAGCTACATTAGTTGTAAATAAGATTCGAGGGACATTTGAATGTGTAGCTGTTAAAGCACCTGGATTTGGTGATCGTCGTAAAGCAATGTTAGAAGATATCGCTACTTTAACTGGAGGTCAAGTAGTTACAGAGGATAAAGGTCTACAGTTAGAAAGTACAACTGTTGATATGTTAGGTCAAGCTAGAAATGTAACCATTACTAAAGATGATACTACTGTTGTTGACGGTGCTGGAAATGAAGCTAATATTAAGCAGCGTGTGGAACAGATTCGTCGTCAGATTGAAAATACATCTTCTGACTTTGATCGAGAAAAGTTAGAGGAAAGATTAGCTAAGTTAGCCGGTGGAGTTGCTGTAATTAAGGTTGGTGCAGCTACTGAAACTGAGCTTAAAGAGAAGAAATTAAGAATTGAAGATGCGTTAGCTGCTACGCGTGCTGCTGTTGAAGAAGGTATTGTAGCCGGTGGTGGAACGTTATTAGTAGATATCTTACCTGGATTAGAAGATTTAGGTCTAGAAGGAGATGAAGCTACTGGTGCCGATATCGTTCGTCGTGCATTAGAAGCCCCAGTAAGATTAATCGCTGATAATGCTGGATATGAAGGTTCAGTAATCGTAGAGAAAGTTAAGAATGAAGAATTAGGTGTCGGATTTGATGCTTATAATGGTGAGTTTGTTAATATGATTGCAAGTGGAATTGTAGATCCGGCAAAAGTAACTCGTTCTGCTCTTCAGAATGCTGCTAGTGCTGCTGCTATGTTACTAACTACTGAAACATTAGTAGCTAGTGATGATGAAGATGATGATAATGGTGGCGGTGGAATGCCTGGTGGAGGAATGCCAGGTGGAATGGGCGGAATGCCAGGAATGATGTAAATTAGTTTTGATAAGAGAATAGTTTCATTTTTAATCCCCTTTGGAATATTCCAAAGGGGATTACTGATTTAACAGTATAAAAATTGAATTATCTTTTACTATTCAAGTATAAAATAATTTTCTGTCTAATCTACTATAGGATTTTTCTTGACAACAAATAGAATCTGCTTTATACTACCAATAGAACTTAATATAATTTTATATGATTTTGTTATAAATTGCGTATAATTTCAAGAATAAGGCTTGATAGTTTCTACCGGTTAGCCGTAAACTAACCGACTACGGAATTTAGGTATAATAATCTATTCTCTAATTATATATACCTATATTTCAATTCTACTAGCCAAGCTATTAAGTTGTAAGTCTTAACTTAGATGATAGCTTGGTATTTTTGATTTGTGATTAAAATTCTTATATAAGGAAGTTTAACAATTTAATTATGCAGGAACCTTATATAGATATAGTAATTTTCAGGAGGGAAATAATTATGCAAGAAGAACATGAATTAGTCTTAGTCTTAGATTTTGGAGCACAGTACAGTCAATTGATTGCCCGACGCGTAAGAGAATGCGATGTTTATTCTAAAGTTTTGCCCTATAGTACGTCGATTGAGAAGATAAAGGAGCTTAATCCTAAAGGGATTATCTTTTCAGGTGGACCGGCTAGTGTCTATGGTGATGGTGCTCCTTATGTAGATGAAGAAATTTTTGAATTAAGAGTGCCAATCTTAGGAATCTGTTATGGAATGCAATTAATGAGTCACTTACTACCTGGAGGAGAAGTTAAAGCAGCAGAACATAGAGAATATGGTAGTGCCGAATTAATTATTGATCAGGAGATGGACCTTTTAGATGGATTAGGAGGACAGATTAAGTGTTGGATGAGCCATGGGGATCGAGTAACAGAGATACCAGATGGCTTTGAAGTTATTGGTCATACGACTAATTCTCCAGTAGCTGTAATCGGTAATGCTGAAGCTAAATTTTATGGTGTACAATTCCATCCAGAAGTAGTACATACTCCACAAGGTACAGAGATAATCAGTAATTTCTTATTTAAAGTCTGTAATTGTAAAGGAGATTGGACAACCTCTAATTTTATTGAAGAGCAGATAGCAGAGATTAAGAAAGAAGTTGGTGAAGCTGAAGTAATCTGTGGTCTGTCAGGAGGAGTAGATTCTTCAGTAGCAGCAACATTAGTTCATCAAGCTATTGGTGATCAATTGACTTGTATCTTTGTTGATCATGGTTTATTGCGAAAAGGTGAAGCGGAAGAGGTACAAGAGACTTTTGGTCAAGAGTTCGATATGAATCTTATTTATGTAGATGCTAAGGAACGTTTCTTTAATAAGTTAGCTGGGGTTGCTGATCCTGAAGAGAAGAGAAAGATAATTGGCAATGAATTTATTAAGGTTTTTGAAGAGGAAGCTAATAAGATAGGGGAGGCTAAGTACTTAGTTCAAGGGACTATCTATTCTGATGTAATTGAAAGTGGTGGTACCGATGATTCAGCCACCATTAAGAGTCATCATAATGTAGGTGGGTTACCAGAGGATATGGAATTTAAATTAATTGAACCGTTGCGTAATATCTTTAAAGACGAAGTGCGGGAGGTTGGAGAAGAATTAGGTCTACCAGAAGAGATAGTTTGGCGCCAACCATTTCCTGGACCTGGTTTAGGGATTAGAGTTTTGAGAGAAGTTACACCGGCAAAAGTAGTAATCTTACAAGAGGCAGATGCAATACTGCGGGAAGAGATAAAGAAAGCTGGCTTAGATCGAGAGATATGGCAGTATTTTGCGGCTTTACCGCCAATGCGTAGTGTAGGTGTAATGGGTGATGAAAGAACTTATAATTATACGATCGGTTTAAGAGCAGTTAAAAGTGAGGATGCTATGACTGCAGATTGGGCTAGAATTCCTTATGAAGTTTTAGAAAAAATTTCAATTAGGATAACTAATGAAGTTGAGCAGGTAAATAGAGTAGTTTATGATATCACATCTAAGCCACCAGCAACTATTGAATGGGAGTAAACCATTAATTCACTACTATCCTAATAAAAGTTAAGGTGCAATCTGATAAACACGAACATTAAATAATAAATTTTAATTAATATTAGGATTAAAGTTGACAATTTTAGAATATCATGCTATAATATCCGTATAATTAAGAGGATAAGTGTTATAAACCGAACAAGGAGGAGAATTGATTTATGAATAGTTCAGGACAAGGGGCAGCAGAAAAAGGTCTTTTAGAAAAACTTTTTAAGTTGAAAGAGAATAATACAACAGTTAAGACGGAAATTATCGCTGGCTTAACTACATTTATGACTATGGCTTATATCATTATAGTAAATCCGATCATTCTTAAGGATGCAGGAATGCCGTTTGAAGCAGTAATGGCAGCAACTGTAATCTCCGCAGCATTTGCTACTTTAATTATGGGGTTATATGCTAATTATCCATTTGCATTAGCGCCAGGGATGGGACTAAATGCGTTCTTTACTTATACAGTAGTTTTAGGTATGGGGTTAAGTTGGCAAGCAGCTTTAGCAGCAGTATTTGTATCTGGTATCTTCTTTATTTTAATTACTATTACAGGAATTAGAACTGCTATAGTAAATGCGATCCCTACTTCATTAAAAAGAGCAGTTAGTGCTGGAATTGGTCTATTTATTGCTCTAATTGGACTTAGCAATGCTAATATTATTGTTGCTGATAAAGCTACTTTAATTAGTTTAACTGAGAATTTAGCTGAACCGAATACACTTTTAGCTTTAATTGGGTTGGTTATTATTGGTGTGTTGATGGCAAAAAGAGTTAAAGGTTCTATTTTAATTGGAATCATTATTACTACTATCATTGGGATTCCATTGGGAGTTGTAGAGATTAAGGAAGGCTTTTCACCATTTGCATTAAAGTTTAATTTAGAGACTTTAGGTGCTTTTAGACAAGGAATTCCTGAATTAATGAACTTTGGAATGTTGAACGTAATTTTAGCTTTCACATTTGTTGATTTATTTGATACTATTGGAACACTAGTTGGTACTGGAGCTCGGGCAGGAATGTTAGATGAAGACGGCAACTTGCCTAAGGTAGGTAAGGCATTAATGGCTGACTCTTTAGGAACTACTTTTGGTTCGATTCTAGGAACTAGTACAGTAACTACTTATGTAGAGAGTACTGCTGGAATCGTTGAAGGTGGTCGTACTGGATTAACAGCAGTAACTGTAGCGGTTTTATTCTTAGCTTCTTTAGTTATTTCGCCATTAGTATTATTAGTGCCTGAGGCAGCTACAGCACCAGCATTGATTATCGTTGGAGTACTAATGATGGGAGCTATTACGGATATTGATTTTGAAGATTTTACAGAAGCATTCCCAGCATTTATGACGATTGTTATGATGCCGTTTGCTTATAGTATTGCGGAAGGAATTGCAGCAGGAATTATCATTTATCCAGTAGTTAAATTAGTTGCTGGAAGATCAGATGAAGTACATCCAATGGTCTATATTCTAGCTTTACTATTTATAGCGCGTTATATATTTATGTAAGATTGTAATTTAGGTTGAGGTTTAGGTCAAGGTTGAGTTTAAGGAATGAAAGTAATGTGGAATTTGAAAGTTCTTGAGAATGTTGAATTTGTTTAGTTGACAATATTTTAATGTAAAGGAGAGGGGGATTCCCCTCTCCTTTGTTGTCTTTGAAGCGGTCAGACTTATATTAAGTTTGGCTGCTTTCTAATTTACAGAGGTATAGAGGAATTTGTTTTTAAACCGTGAAATAATTATGTAGTTAAGAAAATTTCATAATTAAATTTCAAGCATAATTAATACGGAATTTTTTGGCGTCCGTAATTAATTATGCAAGATTATTATAATAGATATATTCACTTAGAATGAATAAAAAGGTAGTTTAATAGAGGAGGTAGTATTAGATTGGCATCGAGGAAATCAAAGAAGGAAGAAGTTATAGAAGCAATTAATGAGAAGGCTAGCGATAAGGCTTTAAAATGTAAGGTGGCACAAGAATTAGCTGAAGAGTTAGGGGTATCTACACGAAGAATAGGTGAAATAGCTAATGAAGTTAATATTAAAATAAAAAATTGTCAATTAGGATGTTTTTAGGGAATAATTAATTTAAATAGATTGATTTGGATAGTTTAATTGCAAGGTGGTACTTTTGGAATAGACTATTTATTAATTAGGTGGAAGGAGTTTGGATTATGGAATTTTTTGAATTAATTACTTCTGTAGAAGCACGACAGATTATTGAAGACAATATTAGTAGTTTGCAGTCTAATTCTAAAGAAAAAATTCATATTACTCAAGCTTTAGACCGGGTAACTGCAGAAAATGTAATGGCACCAGAGAGTTTGCCGGCTTTTACTAAGTCGGTAATGGATGGTTATGCTGTAAAAGCCGAAGATACTTTTGGGGCTAGTGAAGAGAAACCTCAAACTTTAGAGCTGATTGGTGAAGTAAGAATGGGGATTGAACCAACAATGAAATTAGAGAAGGGAGAGGCAGTTAAGATTCCTACTGGGGGAATGTTACCTTCAGGCGCAGATGCAGTCGTTATGGTTGAAGATACATTACTTGAGGAAGAAAGGGTTCAAATCTTTAAATCCGTTTCTCCAGGTCAGAATATAGTGAGCAAAGGTAGTGATATTGAAGCGGGTCAGCAATTATTACCTAGGAATCACCAACTAAGGCCGCAAGATATAGGTGCTCTAGCTGGGGTAGGAGTAGAAGAAATATTAGTATATAAAAAGACTAAAGTAGGTGTCATTTCTACAGGAGATGAATTGATATCATTAGGGAACGATTTAGAACTAGGTCAAACGCGTGATATAAATACTTATTCTTTGGGAAGTCTAATTGAAGAATTAGGTGCTATAACTGTTGAAGGTAAGATTGTTGAAGATGAATTTGCTAGCCTTAAAGCAGCGATTGAAGATTTGGTGAAGAAAGTTGATTTCTTGGTCATCTCTGGTGGTAGTTCAGTAGGAACTAGAGATGTGACTTATGAAGTTTTAGATGAGAACGGAGACGATGGAGTATTAATTCATGGTGTCGCTGTTAAACCAGGAAAACCAACTATCTTTACTATGATAGATGATGTGCCGGTTTACGGATTGCCAGGTCATCCTGTCTCGGTGATGGTGATCTTCAAAAAGTTTGTGGCGCCTTATATTAAGAAAAGAATGGGAGTTAAGAATAAATTAAATACTGTTAAAGCAAAGTTTAGTCAGAACTTGAGTTCAGCACCAGGAAGAGAAGATTATTTGCGCGTAAAATTGGAAGAAGAGGAAACAGGTCTAGTAGCTAAACCTGTTCGTGGAGGATCAAGCTTAATTATGACTATGGTAGAGGCTGATGGTTTAGTTAAAGTTCCTTTATCTAAAGAAGGTTTAGTGACTGGGGAAGAAGTAGAAGTAGAGTTATTATAGTAATTAATTTTGCAAGTGAGGTGTAAAGAATGAAGGATAGAAATATTTATTTAGATAAAGTTCCTTTATCAGAAGCGCGGAAGATAATTTTAGATAATTTTAGAGCAAAGTATTCAAAGAAGAAGACAGAGGTAATTCCTGTAGAAGAAGCTTTAAATAGAGTTAATGCTGAAGCTGTTTTTGCTAAAAGTTCGGCACCACATTATTATGCTTCAGCTATGGATGGGGTAGCTGTAGACGTAGAGGTTACGTTTGGAGTTAGTGACCGTAATCCTAAAGAATTAACTATTGGTGAAGAAGTCTTCTTTATTGATACTGGAGAACCGATTCCTGAAGGATGTAACGGAGTAATTATGATTGAGGATGTCAATCAGATAGACAAGGATACTTTAGAGATTACTCAAGCTGCTACACCGTGGCAGCATATAAGAGCTATTGGAGAAGATATTAATGCTGCGGAATTAGTTTTATCAGCTAATACTAAAATTGGTCCTGCAGAGATAGGGAGTCTTTTAGCGTCAGGAGTAACAGAGATAAAAGTTAATAAAGAACCTGTAGTTGCTATCTTACCAACTGGGACTGAATTAGTGGAGCCAGGTGTTCAATTAGAAGCGGGAAATGTCGTTGAATATAATTCACGTGTAATTAGTAGTCAGGTGCAAGAATGGGGAGGACAACCGAGCAGGCTTGATAAGATTAAAGATGATTATGAACTAATTAAAAAGAAAGTTGAAAACTTAAGCAAGGAACATGATATAGTATTAATTATTGCTGGGTCTTCGGCTGGTAGTGAAGATTATACTTCGCAAGTGATTGAAGACTTAGGAGAATTACTTTTCCATGGTGTAGCCATTAAGCCAGGGAAACCATTAATGGCTGGATTAGTCAATGGAAAGTTAGTAATTGGCGTGCCAGGTTATCCGGTTTCAGCTTATTTAAATACGCAACTTTTTGTTAAACCACTAATAGAAACTTTTTTAGGCTTATCGATTAGCAAACCATTAGAAGTAGAAGCAGGGTTAGTTCAGAAATTAATTTCTAAATTAGGACAAGAAGAATTTATACGGGTTAAGCTAGTAGAAATAGATGGTACTTTAAAGGCGATACCGCTTAAGCGAGGAGCTGGTGCAATTAATTCAGTGGCGAAGGCCGATGGTTTTATAAGAGTTCCAGCATTAAGTCAAGGCTTACAAGTTGAAGATAAGATTAATGTAGAGCTTCACAAAGGAATAAATTATAGACAGAATTTATTGGCGGTTGGAGAGCAGGACTATGTTTTTGAATTATTAAAGGATCAGTTAGCTTTAGATGCAGAATTAAACTTACATCTTAAAGATGTAGATAGTAGGACTGGGTTAGAATTTTTAAGACAGAAACAAGCTAATATGGCATTATTGAAAACGAATAACCTTGAGACTCTTAAAGAAACCATCTCATCAATGGAAGAGTTGGAGCAACAATTAGTAGTGGTTAACTTAGTTAGGAGTCAAATAGGTTTAGCTGTTGCTTCTGGAAATCCAAAGGCGATTAATGAATTACAGGATTTAGTTAAAGAAGATGTATTATTTGTTAATAGGCAGCAAAGAGCGGCTAGCAGAGAAGTTTTAGACAATAAATTGCAAAATTTAAAGATTAATGATAAAATCATAAGGGGATATGAACATGAAGAAAGTACAGATTTAGGTGTGGCTAATTTAATTAAAGAAGGTATTGTGGACGTGGGGTTGGTTAGTCAAGGAGTAGCTGAGTTGTTTGGTTTAGAATTTATTTCTTTAGGACAGGTTAATCTTAATTTAGTATTATCAGAAACAGAATTTGCAACTGATAGGATGCAGAGTTTATGGGAAATAGTTAAGTCGTCTAAATTTAAAACACGATTGAAGAATATATTAGGTTATGATACGAAGGAGACAGGAGAGATTATATATAGAAAGTAGGTGCTGACTAATGCAAGATAATTATAGACGAGAAATTGATTATTTAAGAGTGTCAGTTACTGATCGTTGTAATTTAAGGTGTTTTTATTGTATGCCAGAAGATGGAGTTGAATTAAAAGGTTGTAATGATATCCTTCGTTATGAAGAGTTATATAAGATCATAAAAACAGCTACTAAGTTAGGAGTCAGTAAGGTAAGATTGACCGGGGGAGAACCTCTGGTAAGGAAGGGTTTAATTGACTTTATTAGAGATATTAAAGAATTAGGCATAGAAGATTTAGCAATGACTACTAATGGAACTTTATTAGCCAAATATGCTAGTGATTTAGCAGAAGCAGGATTAGATAGAGTTAATATTAGTTTAGACACATTGCAGACTAAGAAGTTTGATGAAATAAGTCGTACCAATCATTCTTTATCTCAGGTGATGTTAGGTATTAAAGAAGCACAAAAAGCAGATTTAAATCCGATTAAGTTAAATGTAGTATTAATTAGAGGAGTTAATGATGATGAAATAGAAGATTTTGCTAAACTGACTTTAGATAGTGAGGTTGCAGTTAGATTTATTGAATTGATGCCTTTAGGGGAAAGCTATAATTGGGCAGATGAGAAATATATTTCGATTGCGGATGTTAAGAGAGAATTAAATAAGATTGATGGTCTTATACCGGCTGAAGTTAAGCAAGGAAATGGACCGGCTAAGTATTATCGTTTTCCAAAAGCTAAAGGGAAGCTTGGTTTTATTAGTCCTATTTCTGATCATTATTGTAGTGATTGTAATAGGGTTCGTTTAACTGCCGATGGATTTTTAAAGCCTTGTCTACATGCTGATAATGAATTTAACATTAAAGAGCTATTACGGGCGGGAGTAAACAATGAAGAGTTGGAACGAGCAATTGCTAATTCTATTTTTAATAAGCCTAAAAAAGGTTTAGGAATAGAGGATCTTTCTAATTTTAATACTAACCAAAGAAAGATGTCGCAGATAGGAGGTTAATCTATGACTGAAAAGGGACAGGATTTTACCCACTTTAATGAAGCAGGAAGAGCTAAGATGGTCGATGTCAGTAAGAAGCCAGTAACAGAGAGAAAGGCAATTGCTGAAGGTAAAGTTTATACTAGTGCTGAGACTATTAACCGAATTCAAGAAGCAAAGATTAAAAAGGGTGATGTATTAGGTGTAGCCCAAATCGCTGGTATTATGAATGCAAAGAAGACTAGTGATATTATACCTATGTGTCATCCGTTAAATTTAACCGGTGTTGATTTAGATTTTGAGATTAATGATGAAGATAGCTATATTAGAATTGTAGCGGAAGTAAAGATAAGTTCACAGACAGGAGTTGAGATGGAAGCTTTAACCGCAGTTTCAACTGCTGCTTTAACTATTTATGACATGTGTAAAGCGGTAGATAAAGGAATGGAAATTGGAGAAATTCGATTATTAAAGAAGACCGGTGGCCAAAGTGGTGATTTTGTTAGAGAGATCGATTAAACTTAAGGAGTGGTATTGATGGCAGAAATTTTAGCAGTATCAATTAGTAAGAATAAGGGTGAACAGAAGACTAATAAAAATGCTGTTACTTTAAAGGAGAATCATGGGATTGTCGGTGATGCTCATGCTGGAGACTGGCATCGACAGGTTAGTCTCTTGGCTCAGGAGAGCATAGATAAGATGATAGATAAAGGTCTAGATGTAAGTGCAGGTGATTTTGCTGAAAATTTAACTACTAAGGGAATTGATCTACTTGACTTAGAGATTGGTAGTCGAATTAGAGTTAATAATGAGGTAGTGCTTGAGATTACTCAACAAGGAAAAGAGTGTCATGACCGGTGTGCTATTTATCATCAAGCTGGAGATTGTGTAATGCCTCGGGAAGGAATCTTTGCTAAAGTAATTCAGGGAGGAAAGGTAGAACCGGGAGATAAGATTGAGGTGGTAGATAATGATTAGAGTTGGTATCATTACAGCCAGTGATAAAGGTTCTAAAGGTGAACGTGAAGATGAGAGTGGACAAGTAATTAAAGAGATAGTAGCTGAAATAAATGGTGAGGTAGTCAGTTATCAAATTGTACCGGATGAAAAAGAAGAATTAAAAGAAGTAATGCTAAAGATGATTAATAAGGAGAATGTTGAGCTACTCTTAACTACTGGAGGTACTGGTCTGGGACCTCGTGATGTAACTCCAGATGCTACTTTAGAATTAATAGAGAAAGAAGTACCTGGCTTGGCTGAAGCAATGAGGATGGAGAGCTTAAAAGTGACTAATCGGGCTATGTTATCTCGGGCAGTATCTGGAATATTACAAGAGAGTTTAATAGTTAATCTACCAGGTAGTCCTAAAGCGGTAAGTGAGTGTTTAGAAGTTATTTTACCAGCAATCCCCCACGCAATAGAGTTGATTAGAGGCGAAGTAGGCGATTGCGCTCGTTAAACTTAATACTTTATTCCACTTTAATACTTTAAAGCACTAGCATTTTTAGCAAAGATTCGTTATAATATAGGTAAAGGCTTTTACCTGGAGGTGTTTTTAGTGAGCTCACATTTGAAAGATGACTTTACAGATCAACTTTTTGAAGCAATTTTAGCATTAGAATCAATAGATGAATCCTATAAGTTTTTTGAGGATATATGTACCGTTAATGAGATCAAATTGATGGGACAGAGATTAGAGGTTGCTAAGATGTTAAATGAGGGAGCAACTTATGATAAAATTGCTGAGGTTACTGGGGCTAGTACGGCAACTATTAGTAGAGTAAAGAGATGTTTGAACTATGGCGCTGGTGGATATCGATTAATTCTAGAAAGAGTTTTTACAGATGAATAAGGTGATAAATTCCTTCCTAATTAAACATACTAAGAGATAGCTTAGTCGTTTAAGATAGGGAGGTTTTTTTATGCAGGTAGTTCAAGCTACTTTTCGTCCTGGTGAGGGGAAGGAAGCGATAGAATTACTAGAGACTTTAGGTTTAGATATTAAGGATTATAAGTTAATCACATCTGAAACGGGTGATCTTTTAATTATTAATCTATTATATGGAAATACAGATGTAGTTCTAGATAATCTTTCTGAACATTTTAATTTTGAAGAGGATGATGATAGGAGTATGGTTATCTTTACGCCAGATACAATTATTCCTCGTGATAAAGATAAGATTGAAGAGTCTTCATTTAAAGCCAATCGGGAATCATTAGTTACATATGCTCAGAATAATTCTACGATTAATGACCATTTTATATTTTTAGCTATTATGGCTGCAATTATAGCATCCATGGGTTTGATATTAGATAATACCCCTGTGATTGTAGGTTCAATGATTATTGCTCCGGTATTTGGTCCAATTGTAGCAATCGCTATGGGAATTGTCTTAGGGGATTTCAAATTAATGGGCAAAGGGATAATGTCAGAAACAGCAGTCTTATTAATAGCTGTAATTATTGGGTTATTAATGGGGGCTATTACACCAAATATAGCCATTACTAATGCTTTAAGAGTAAGAATGTTTCCGACAGTAGCAGATATTTTAGTAGCACTAGCTGCAGGAGGTGCAGGTGCTTATTCATTGATCTCCGGTGTTAGAGCTCAGATTGTTGGGGTGGTAATTGCTGCTGCTTTAATTCCGGTAATGTGTACTGTTGGCATCGGGATTTCTTTATTAAACTTATCTATGGTAGGGGGAGCTTTATTACTTTTAGGAGGTAACTATTTGGCTTTGATTCTAGCTATTATTGGAGTCTTTTATTTTAAAGGATTGAAACCACAGATTTGGTATAAATTCAAAGCGGAGAAATTGATTAAAAAAAGCTTAACGTTGATAATAGCTGCTGTTATAATTTTGAGTTTACCTCTTTCTTGGATAACCTATCAGCGGATGATTAAAGAAAAGCCAGAAGAGATAGTGCGTAAGATATATAGAGATAGTTTTGGAGATGAGTTAGAAACCGACTTACTAAGGATTCAAGTTACTGGTAATGAAGTAGAGTTATTCATTTATACTCCACAAGGAACTAATGAACATTTTTTTGAATTACTAGAAAAGAGAATTAGGAGAAAACTTGGTCCTGATGTTAGAATTTACTTTGAAGTAGTTCAGACTAAAAGATTTCAATTACCCTTAGATTAGTGCTTGACAAGATTTCTTGCTTCTGATAGAATTAAAATAACATATATTCTGAGTGATTTAGTAGGGATTAGTTCAAAAATCGATTTAAGGAGGAATTATTGTGAAAAAAGTTGATAATGTAGCACAATTAATAGGTCAAACTCCGTTAGTAAAATTAAACCGAATCGTTGATGAAGACGCTGCTGATATTTACGTTAAATTAGAAGCATTTAATCCAGGAGGAAGTGTTAAGGATAGGATTGCTCTAAGCATGATTGAAGCTGCAGAAGAGAATGGAGATTTGAAACCAGGTGGGACTATTATAGAACCGACTAGTGGCAATACAGGAATCGGTCTTTCATTAGTAGGAGCAGCAAAGGGCTATAAAGTAGTTTTGACTATGCCTGATTCAATGAGTATGGAACGAAGACAGCTGCTTAGTGCTTATGGAGCAGAGTTAGTATTGACTCCTGGAGAAGATGGTATGCCAGGAGCAATTGAAAAAGCTAAGGAGTTAGATGAAGAGAATGATGACTACTTCATGCCACAACAATTTGAGAATCCGGCTAATCCGGAAGTACATAGGAAGACTACAGCTCAGGAAATTTTAGAAGCTGTCGATAATGATTTAGATGCTTTTGTAGCTGGAGTAGGAACTGGTGGGACAGTGACCGGTGTCGGACAAGTGTTAAAAGAAGAGTTAGATGACGTAAAAGTTTATGCAGTAGAACCTGAGGGTTCTCCGGTTATATCCGGTGGTGATCCTGGTCCTCATCAAATCCAAGGAATTGGTGCTGGATTCATACCAGAAGTACTAAATACAGGTCTGTTAGATGATACCATTCAAGTAACTAATGATGAATCAAAAGAGACAGCACGTAGATTGGCAAAGGAAGAAGGTCTCCTAGTTGGAATCTCTTCTGGAGCAGCAGTAACAGTTGCATTAAAGGTAGCTAAGGAATTAGGTAGCGATAAGAAATTAGTAGTTATTGCTCCAGATACCGGTGAACGATACTTAAGTACAGATCTATTCGAAATTAAATAAAGGTTAGATTAGACTATACTATAATTGTCATTTATTATCGGGGCTAAAAAGAACGGTTTTTAGTCCCGGTATTTTCATTATATAAACAAATTTTAAAATTAAGAATTTTTTATAATTAATTGCTGACACTTAAAAATTCTGTGTTACTTATCCTTGAAATTTTATTATAAAATTTACTTAGCTAATTATATAAGAGCATAGAGCTATATAGGAGGTAGAACTAAGGATGAAGGTTATTGAGAACGTTACTAAATTAATTGGTAAGACACCATTAGTTGAGCTAAAAAAGATGAGTCCAGCTAACGGTGCCCAAGTCTTTGCTAAATTAGAATTCTTTAACCCTGGACGTAGCGTTAAAGATAGAATTGCTTTAAGTATGATTGAAGATGCTGAGAAGAAAGGAAGATTGAAATCAGGCGGGACTATTGTAGAACCGACTAGTGGTAATACAGGAGTTGGTTTGGCTTTAGTAGGGGCAGCTAAAGGTTATAAAGTAGTCTTAACGATGCCAGAGTCAATGAGTATGGAGCGAAGGAGATTGCTTAGTGCTTATGGAGCTGACCTAGTATTGACTCCAGCAGAAGCAGGAATGCAAGGGGCTATCAAGAAGGCTGAAGAATTAGAAGCAGAATATGATAATTGTTTTATGCCCCGGCAGTTTGAAAATCCGGCAAATCCAGAAGCACATAGAAAGACTACAGCTCAGGAAATTTTAGAAGCTGTCGATAGTGATTTAGATGCTTTTGTAGCTGGAGTAGGGACTGGAGGCACATTAACAGGGGTAGGACAAGTTTTAAAGAATGAAGTTGATGGAGTACAGGTCTACGCTGTTGAACCTGAAGATTCAGCTGTATTATCTGAAGAAAGACCTGGTCCCCATAAGATTCAAGGGATTGGAGCAGGATTTATACCGGAAGTATTGAATACTAATATATATGATAGAGTAATCAAGATTGATGATGATGAAGCATTCCAAACTTCATTAAAACTTGCTTATGACGAAGCCTTATCAGTAGGTATTTCAGCAGGTGCCAATGTTCTAGCGGCGATTAAAGTGGCAGAAGAACTAGAACCTGACCAAAAAGTAGTCACTATTTTACCAGATACAGGTGAAAGATACTTTAGTGTTCATAAATACTTTAGATTAGGTAAGAAAGGAGAGTAGTCTTACTTTAATAATGAAAGAGATAAAATTTAAAGAAGAAGCGGCAGCTTTAGCAGATGAGATAATAGAATGGCGTCGTCAGATACATGCTTATCCAGAATTAGGATGTAAAGAATTCAAGACAGCTAATTTAATTGCTGATGTGTTAAGAGAATTAGATATAGAGGTAGAGACTGAAGTAGGCAATACGGGAGTTGTAGGGGTCCTAAGTGGTGACGATAATGGTCCTACGATTGCTTTGCGTGCTGATATGGATGCTTTACCTATTCAGGAAGAAACTGACTTACCATATGCTTCTCAAAATAATGGTGTGATGCATGCTTGTGGTCATGATGCTCATGTGGCTATGGTGTTGGGGGTAGCTAAGTTATTAACTGAAACAGAAATTAAGCTACCTGGTAACATCAAGTTTATCTTCCAACCTAATGAAGAGCAGCCACCTGGAGGAGCTAAAGGTATGATTAGTGATGGTGTATTGTCTACACCAGAAGTAGATGCAATTGCTGCTTTACATGTTAATCCTCAACTACCAACCGGAATGTTAGCAGTTAAAGAGGGACCTATTATGGCCGCAGCCGATAAATTTACAGTTAAGATTAAAGGGCAAGGTGGCCATGGAGCGGCGCCTCATCAGACAGTAGATCCAATCATTGTCACTACCCATGTGATTCAAGCCTTACAGACGATAGTTAGTCGCCAAGTTGATCCTTTAGAAGCAGTAGTTTTAAGTATTGGTGAGTTACAAGGTGGAAGTAGTTTTAATGTAATAGCTGAAGAAGTCAACTTTGCAGGGACGGTGCGTACTCTTAATTATGAACTGAGAAAGAAGATGCCTCAGTTGATTGAGAAGACTATCTCAGGGGTAGTTGATAGTTTTAATGCTGAATATGATTTAACGTATGAAAAGGGGTATCCAATTTTAGATAATGATAAGATAATGGTTAATTATATTGAGAATGCAAGTGACCAAATTATAGGTAAAAGAAAGACTTTGCAATTAAATAATCCTTCTATGGGAGGAGAAGATTTTGCCTATTATGCTCGAAAAGTGCCTGGAGTCTTTGCTCATTTAGGAGCAGGAAAATCTTCTGGGGAGATATATCCTTGGCATCATCCTAAGTTTAATTTAGATGAAGCAGCATTATCTATAGGAACTGCAATTTTGGGACAATTAGCTTATGATTACTTACTAGACCAGAGTAAATCTTAATTATATAAAAGAAATTTGTTTTAAAGTATTAGGAGGCTAGTTTGATGAAAAGCTTTAAGCCAGAAGGAGTATGTTCAAAAGAGATCAGTTTTGCAATAGAAGAAGGAACTATTAAAGATATTGAATTTAGGGGAGGCTGTGGTGGTAATTTAGAAGCCATAGCTACTCTAGTTAAAGGTATGGAGGTTGAAGAAGTAGTAAATAAGTTGAGAGGAATTACTTGTCGTAATGGGACTTCTTGTCCAGACCAATTAAGCAAAGCAATAGTCGCTACTTTAGAAGATAAGAATTAGAATATAAGGAAAAAATTAAAAACGAATTCTTCTTGACAAAGAATTATTATCGTGTTATCATGTTAGTAGCTTATATAAGTAACTAAATAATATGCTCTTATCGAGAGAGGTGGAGGGACTGGCCCGATGAAACCCGGCAACCGGTAGTAACGTCGTTAGTTACTATAGCGGTGCCAAATCCTGCAGTAAAAGTATACAAATACTTTTATTGAAAGATGAGAAAGGTCTTAGAAATTTTAACCTCTTCTCATTGAGAAGAGGTTTTTTTGATGTTACTATACTCTATGATTTAGCTAATAATATTTTAATTAAGAGATTATAGAAGAGTCTTAAATTTAAGAAGGGTGATAATATGATTCAAATTAAAGAACTCAGCAAAGTATACAATAGCGAAGAAGGTCAAGTAGTTGCCTTAAAGAATGTTAACTTAGAGATTGAGGCAGGTCAAATATTTGGGATTATTGGACCTAGTGGCGCCGGGAAGAGTAGTTTTATCCGTTGTTTGAATCTGTTAGAAGAACCTACTGAAGGACAAGTGATTGTAGATGGTCAAGATTTAACTACTTTAAACACTAAGAAATTAAGAAAAGCTAGAAAGAAGATTGGAATGATCTTTCAAAATTTTAACCTATTGCAAAGTAGAACTGTAGCTGATAATGTGGCATTTCCATTAGAATTAGCAGGAGTGGATAAAGAGCAGATCAGGGTTAAAGTTGATGAATTATTAGAACTAGTTGGATTAGCTGATAAAACTAATAATTATCCAGCACAGTTAAGTGGTGGGCAACAACAGAGAGTAGGTATTGCTAGAGCTTTAGCTAATGATCCGAAGTTACTATTATGTGATGAAGCAACTTCTTCTTTAGATCCACAGACTACAGATTCGATTTTAGATTTATTGAAGGATATTAATCACCAATTAGGAATTACAGTCGTCTTAATTACTCATGAAATGGAAGTGATTAAACAGATCTGTGATAAGGTAGCGGTTTTAGAAAAAGGTTCAATTATAGAAGAAGGAGAGACGATTCAAGTCTTTACTAATCCACAGCATGATACGACTAAAAGATTTGTTCAGAGTGTAATTAATGCCGATATACCAGAAGAGTTCTACGAAAGAAAGAGTGTTATAGAACCAGAAACTGGAAAGCTAATCAAGGTTTCATTTGTTGGCAAATCAGTAAAAGAGCCGATTATATCTAACGTCATTAAAGAGTGTGATGTAGATGCTAATATTTTGTATGGCAATATAGATAAGATACAAGAGACCTCATTTGGAATCCTCTTAATTGAGATAACAGGAAATAATTTTTCAGTTAAACAGGCAGTTAATTACTTAGAAGAACAGAACTTAAAGATAGAGGTGATTAGAAATGACAGAGATGTTAGGACAGTTAGCTAGTAATTCAGAATTATTGTTGCAAGGATTGCAAGAAACATTATATATGGTCTTAGTTTCGATGATGATTGCTGTATTTTTCGGGATTCCATTAGGAGTAGGAGTGGTGGTTACAGAACCAAATGGTATTTTAGAAAAGAAAGAGATAAATTTCATTTTAGGCTCAATAATTAATGTTGCTCGTTCAATTCCGTTCATTATTTTGATGGTAGCAATTATTCCTTTTACTAGACTGATAGTAGGGACTTCAATTGGTACTACAGCAGCAATTGTTCCTTTGGCTGTAGCAGCAATTCCTTTTATAGGACGTATTGTTGAAAATTCATTAAAAGAAGTAGACCCTGGAGTGGTAGAGGCTGCACAGGCGATGGGAGCTACTCCATGGGAGATTATTACTAAAGTATTAATTCCTGAAGCATTACCATCATTAATATTGGGAATAACATTAGCTTTGATTAGTTTGATTGGGTATTCTGCAATTGTAGGAGCAGTTGGAGGAGGTGGACTAGGAGATATAGCAATTAGATATGGTTATCAGCGTTTTCAAGGAGATGTAATGTTACAAACAGTAGTTATCTTAGTCGTTTTAGTACAATTGATTCAATCAATAGGCAATTGGTTATCAAGTAAACTAAACAAAGCAACTTAATATTTTTAAAAATAAAAGAAAGATGAGGAGTGAGTATTAATGTTAAAGAGTAAAAGAATTGTAATTTCTATTTTGTTAGTATTAATAGTAGGTTTAGTAGTAGGCTGCAGTGGGAATCAAGCTACTGAGACTAAAGGAAAGGCAGAACAGACAAAATTGGTTGTAGGAGCAACACCGGTACCACATGCAGAAATCTTAAGGAAAGTAAAGCCGTTGCTAGCTAAGAAAGGGATTGAGTTAGAGATTAAGGAATTTACTGATTATGTAACGCCTAATATTGCTTTGGCAGATGGAAGTATCGATGCTAATTATTTTCAGCATGTTCCTTATTTAAATAACTTTAAAGAAGAAAGAGGGTTAGACCTTACTTATATTAATAAAATTCATATTGAACCAATGGGGCTTTATTCTGAAAAGATTAGTTCGCTAAAAGAGCTTAAAAAAGGAGCTACAATTGCTCTTCCTAATGATGTTACGAATGAAGGTCGTGCCCTATTATTATTAGAAAAGAATGGTTTAATCAAATTAGATAAAGATGCTGGTTTAGAAGCAACACCAGTAGATATTGTAGAAAATCCAAAGGATTTAAAGTTTGAAGAGTTAGCAGCGGCACAATTACCAAGAGTATTAACTGATGTAACAGCAGCAGTGATTAATACTAATTATGCATTAGAGGCTGACTTAGTACCAACTAAAGATGCAATCATTATGGAAGGTAGTGAATCGCCATATGCTAATATATTAGCAGTTAGAACTGAAGATAAAAATAACGAAGCATTAAATCAATTAGCAGATGTATTAACTTCTAAGACTGTGAAGAAATTCATTCAAGAGAAGTATAAAGGTGCTATTGTACCTACATTCTAAAGTTCGAGTAATGATTAGATAAAAGTAAATTCTTCTTATCAAGAGCGGTGGAGGGACTGGCCCAATGAAACCCAGCAACCAGTAGTAATTGTATTCAATTACTAAACAGGTGCTAAATCCTACAGTAAGAATTGCTATTTCTTACTGAAAGATGAGAAAAGGTTAGGTAACGAACAAAAACCTCTTCTCATTTCTGAGAAGAGGTTTTTGTAATAAGAGATAGAGGAGGAAATATTAATGAAATTTAATACAAAATTAGTCAATTTTGATTCTAAAGATGCAAATGGGTCTACAAATACACCAGTATATTTAAGTAACTCTTTTGCTTATGAAAAACCTGAAGATTTAGAAGCGGTATTTAATAATAAGGCTCCAGGTTATACATATACTAGGGTGGGGAATCCATCTATTAGTAATGTAGAGCAAAAATTAGCTACATTAGAACAAGGCGAGACTGCTCTATTATGTTCTTCAGGAATGGGAGCAATTACTACTTGTACTTTAGCAATTTTAGAAGAAGGTGATGAATTTATTGCGACTAGCTCTTTGTTTGGCGGAACTTATAATTTATTTAAAAGTTATAAAAATTATGGTATCAAACCTAGATTTGCTTCTGGGGTGGAGAAGAATGATATAGCAGAACTATTAAATAATAAGACTAAATTTGTCTTCTTAGAGACATTGGGTAATCCTAAATTAGATATACCTGACATTAAGGGGATTGCTGAATTGTGCAAAGAAAAAGGAGTACCATTAATAGTTGATAATACAATGACTAGTCCTTGTTTAATTAATCCGATTGAATTAGGTGCTAATATAGTGATTCATTCAACCTCTAAGTATATAAACGGAACTGCTAATTCTATTGGGGGAGTTATTATTGATGGTGCGAACTTTAATTGGGGTAAATTTAATACTTTTTCTAAATATAAAGAATTTAGCAATTTTGCATTTAGTGCAAAAATAAGAGGAGAGACTGCTCGTAATCTTGGTGCTTGCATATCACCAATGAACTCTTTCTTAAACGAATTAGGAATTCCGACTCTTGCTTTGCGCATAGAAAGGCATTGTCAGAATGCATTCGAATTAGCCCAATTCTTAGATTCAAATCCGGAAATAGATGAAGTAACGTATCCAGGTTTAAAAGAGAATAAATACCATACTAGAGCGAAGGATCTGTTTCAGGTAGGCTTTGGAGGAATGTTAACCTTAAGAGTCGGTAGTAAGGAAAAAGCATTTAAAATTATCGAAAGCTTGCAATACTTTTATAACTCGCCTAATATTGGTGATGTAAAATCATTAGTAATCCATCCTGCTTCAACTATATATGCTAATAATACAGCAGAAGAAAAAGAAGTATTAGGAGTCTACGATGATTTAATTCGAATTAGTGTTGGAGTTGAAGATATAGAAGACCTTAAAGGTGATTTTACGAGAGCCTTAGAGGATGTTAAAGATTAGATTATATTTTTTATATTAATACCAGGTAAACTGATGGGTTTTATTATAATTATTTATTAAATGGCCTTGAAAGTATTAAAGTTATCTGTTATAATTATATTAGCTTAAATACATAAAAACCAATGAGATTACTCGGGATAATATTTTTGGTTATGTATAAGATGTTTACTTAATTTTTTTGTAGTAATCTTAGTCTCTAATAAATTATGGTATAATAGATTTAAGACATCTTGTTTAAGGAATATTCAATTTAATAGATAAACTCTTATAAAAGGGGGAGAATAAATGTTTGATTTTAATGAAGATGAAGTCGAAAGATATAGTAGGCATATTCTATTACAAGAAGTAGGAGTAGAGGGACAGGCAAAATTAAGAGAATCCAGTGTATTAGTCGTAGGTGCAGGAGGGCTAGGTTCACCAGTAGCCTACTATTTAGTGGCAGCGGGAGTAGGTAAGATTGGAATTGTAGATTTTGATGAAGTTGACCTTAGTAATTTACAGCGACAGATTCTACATAGTACTGATGATGTAGGAAGAGCTAAAACTGATTCAGCAAAGGAAACTTTAGAGGCATTAAATCCGAACGTAGAGATTATAACTTATAATCAACGTCTTGGGACAGATAATGTAGAAGATTTAGTTTCTCAATATGATATAGTGATTGATGGTGTTGATAATTTTGCTGCTCGTTATTTAGTTAATGATGCGTGTGTATTTACTAACACGCCTTTGGTAGAAGGTGGAATCTTGCGATTTGAAGGGCAAGTAACATTAATTGACCCAGAAGAAGGACCTTGTTATCGTTGTGTATTTCCGGAACCACCTAAGCCAGGGAGTATCCCTAGTTGTCAAGAAGCAGGAGTTTTAGGAGCGATCGCTGGAACTATTGGTACTTTACAAGCTACAGAGGCGATTAAGTATTTATTAGGAATTGGTGAATCGTTAATCGGAAGACTTGTAATTTATGATGCTTTACAGTTATCATTTAGAGAAGTGAAGATAGAACAGAATTCAGATTGTTCACTTTGTGGTGCTAAACCAGAAATTACTGAATTAGAAGAGTATACTATACATTGTTCTCTGCAAGAGAACGACTAAAAATAAAGGAGTGAAATAATAATATGGAGTTGGTAGTAAATGGTGAGAAACATGAAACAGAAACAAGTAATTTGTTAGAGTTATTAGAAGAGTTTGATGTTAACCCTGATTTAGTTTCTCTCAAGGTGAATGAACAAGTGGTTAATAAAGACCGAATTGAAGTGACTGAATTAAGCGATGGCGATGAAGTAGAGATGTTATTCTTTATGGGAGGCGGCAACTAAATATTACGCTATAAGTTTAAGGGCTATATTATGTAGGATTCACATAATATAGCTTCTTTAATAATGAAGTTTTGATTTATATTAAAAGATTAAAAAAGAAACCAGGAATGAAATTTATTGTATTAAAACTTTAATATGTGGGTCACTATTATTTATTGATTGTTCAATTGTAATATAGTGGTCTCATTGAACATATTTTATAAAGATGTTAATAATTAATTTTAATATTTGTCACTTATTACCTTTAAGAAACATATGATAGAGATTGAGAAGGAGGCAAACTAATTCATGGATCATTTAGATAAGTTAGAGAATAGAAGTATTCACATTTTACGTGAAGCTTATAGTGAATTTAAGAATTTAAGTATGTTATGGTCGATTGGGAAAGATAGTACCGTATTATTATGGTTAGCAAGGAAGGCGTTCTTTGGTCATGTGCCGATTCCTTTGGTGCATATAGATACAAATTATAAGATTGCGGAGATGATTGAACATCGTGATAGATTAGCTCGGGAGTGGAAGTTAGATATGATTTACGGTCAAAATAAGAAAGCTTTAGAAGAAAAACAGACCTTTCCCGATGGGAATACGACTAGATTGGACTGTTGTCGTAAGTTAAAGACAGCGGGGTTAAAGAATACATTGAACGGTAATTGGCCTAGATACAGAATGAATCATAAGACTGGAGAATATGAGATAGACAAAAATACTGAGCCGTATACTGGTGTTATCGTCGGTGTAAGAGCTGATGAGGAAGGTACGCGGTCTAAGGAACGATACTTCTCTCCAAGAGATACAAATAATGACTGGGAGATAGGAGATCAGCCACCAGAGTTTTGGGATCAGTATAAGACTGATTTTGCACCAGGAACTCACGTTAGGATTCATCCGTTATTAGATTGGACAGAGTTGAATATCTGGGAATATATTGAACGAGAGAATATTCCGATGGTTTCACTTTACTTTGATCAAGGTGATGGAACTAGATATAGATCATTAGGATGTGCACCTTGTACTAACCCTGTCGAATCGACAGCTAGTAATCCAGCGGAGATAATTGAAGAGTTGAAGACTGGTAAGTTTTCTAATATTGCTGAGAGAGCAGGTCGTGAGCAGGATAAGGAAGACGGTGGAGGTCTTGAGGAACTTAGAAAAGAAGGTTATATGTAATACGGATAAAACCTTTAAAGATTTATTAGACACAGACTTCCGCAGACCAAACACAGACTAAAAACTTAAAGAATAAGAAATGAATTAAACATAGTTAATGAATGAGGCGTAGATTAATATTGAATAACATGAATCTAGGTTTTAAAAGTCTCGTGTATAGTCTTGGAGCGTCAAGTTAAGCTTATGTTTTATCCAATTGGTGAAAGTCCAATCTATTCAATTACCATTTTCAAATAGAAGTTGAGATAGCTACGAAGCTGGTGACAGTCAAAGTAGAAGCCTATCAAGACAGTATCTAAGCCGTAACGAAAGTGAACTTGGTGTAGCCTCGTTAAACTAAATTATAGTCGGTCAGCCTCTCGAGACTGGGTGAAACCTGCCACTACCTATAAATAGCAAAATGGTCATATAGGTGGGACTATCGGGGTTAAAAGAGATGGCGTGGATATAAATGGATAGCATAGGAACTTGAGAAGTTCTTTTCTGTTGGGATTACAACCTAAGATTTTACCTATAAGGGTAACCGAAATGGGAAATCGCAGAGAAGAATGCGGAGATGTCCATAGTAGCGATGATATATAAGACAGAATAACTTGTATTAGCAAAGGGACATTACTTTAGACAATCTTTTGTTGAGAGGAGTATTTGCAAATTGGTGAAAAACCTAGAATTGCAACCCATTTCAAATAACATACCACAACGAGATGAGGAAAGCATACGAGACTTTCAGGGGAAGATATATCTAAAAGCAAAGCAAGAAGAAGAATTCAAGTTCTATATTCTATACGATAAGATAATGTCAAAGAAATTCTTGCTGGAAGCATATTTCCGGGTGAAAAAGAATGATGGAAGTCCTGGTATAGATGGAGTAAGTTTTGAAGATATAGAGAACGAAGGTTTAGGAGACTTCATAAATAGCTTGCATAAAGAACTAAAGACTAAAAGCTATAAATCTTCCCCAGTCAAAAGAGTTTATATAGAAAAAGAAAACGGGAAGAAAAGACCTTTAGGTATTCCCACTATAAGAGATAGAGTAGTACAAATGTCATGCAAAATCGTAATAGAACCAATATTTGAAGCAGATTTTGCAGATATTTCATATGGTTTTAGACCAAAAAGAAGTGCAGCAGATGCAATAAAGGAAATCAAAGATAACTTAAAAGCAGGAAACACAGAGGTATATGATGCCGATTTAAGTTCTTACTTTGACACCATTCCACATGATAAGCTAATGATATTAGTAGCTCAGAGAGTGAGTGATAAACATACTTTAAGCTTAATCAAAGGATGGCTAAAGACTCCAGTACAGGAAGATGGAAAGATAACTGGAGGGAAGAAAAGTAAGCAAGGAACTCCTCAAGGAGGGGTTATATCTCCACTTTTAGCCAACATATATCTAAATCTATTAGATAAAATAGTGGATGGTGGATGGAAGTTATTCAGAGAGGCAAGAATTAAAATTGTCAGATTTGCTGATGATTTTGTTGTGATGGGGAAGAAAATTTCAAGTAAGATAAAAGGTGCGTTACTAGGATTACTTGAGAGAATGGGTCTTAGAATAAATGAAGAGAAAACAAAAACAGTAAAAGCTAGGGAGAAATCATTTGATTTTCTAGGGTTTACATTTAGATTTGATAAAAGTTTGTTTAATGAAGACAAGAGATATTGGAATGTATTCCCGAGTAAGAAATCCCTGAAAAAGTTAAGAAGGAAAATAGGAAGTTATTTAAAGAAATCTGGCCATCTGGTGCCAATGAGAATCGCAAAT